>ENA-UONZ01000127-UONZ01000127.1-human-gut-metagenome-genome-assembly--contig:-C93old-NODE-127-length-133082-cov-66.154773_pt1 | contig 133082 bp, 126 predicted proteins | sample MGYA00242468_ERZ724015 | MGnify/ENA metagenome assembly ERZ724015
GATGTCGCTTCCGTCTGTCAGACGCTTCGTGCGTTTATTCGGGAGTCGCTTTCCACGCTCGAACATCTGTCACCAAACCAATATATTGCGGCCCTGAACGGGTTTCTCTTTCCGGAATTCCGGCACAAGTGGATCGCCAATCCGATAGAAGGCACCGGAAATTATACACTCTTTGATGATGTCTGCAAATGCAGAGCTTCATCGCTTCTGTTGCAAAGGATGCAGCGCAGAACTTTGGCTGCGCAGACAAGGAAATACTGGATGAACTGTGTGCCGAAGGTGCGTTAGAGCTTTGTGAACGCCTTTCCACCGGGGCGTATGACGAGGATCGCGGAAAATTGACCACATATCTGCATCCATTTCTGCGTGGGAAGATGTATCGCTATTTGGAGGCAAACCTCGGTGCGGCAGTACTGCCCAAGGACGAAATACAGCGCGTAAAGCAGGCACAGCGGCTGCACAAGGAGGAGATGCGTCCTCTGGATGAAGTTGCACAGACGCTCGGCGTTTCCGCTGAAAAGGCTGCACAGTTGATTGGCTGTAAGACGAACGCACTTCCCGTCTCTGCGCTTTCAGATACCGATCCGGACGATGATCCGCTTGCGTGGCTGCTGCTCGACCAGCACGCTCTCACGCCGGAACAGGCTGTTTACCGGCAGGTCTGCACGGAGGAACTAGAGCAGCTTTTTCGCACACTCAGCGCGAAAGACCGCGCGATCCTCGGTCATACCTACGGCGTGTTCGGCTACTCTTGCATCTCCTTGAATTTGTTTTGGAAACCGGATTCGATTTCCTTCACCCGTAGTTTTGCCGGATGCACAAGCGTTATGAGTGCCAATTTGCGGCGCCGTTTCCATCGTTTGTTCCGTTTTTTAATTTTTATCAGGTCTGCGGCTCCATCACATGCTGCAGCTGCCACACCTGCAGCAGCTGCAGCGGCAGAGTCCCGCCCTGCGGGATCAGACTGACGGGGCGCAGCGGTGCTGTGTCAAAAACATTTACAGACAGACATTTTCCATCTGCAAAAATTTCTGCGGAGCACCGATCCAAAAACACCTGCAGCCGCACCGGCGCGCCCGGCGCCAACTGCAGTGTGCCGCAGTCCTGCATTGTCTGTTCGCCGGAATCTCTGGCATACGCATGCAGCGTCCGGGACGCCAGCGTGAGCTCCAGGGCAAAGCAGCTGCCGACCTGCAGCAGCAGCCCGCCGGTCTGCTGCTGCGCCGGAATTTCAAGCAGAATCTCCCACGCCGTCTCTGCCGCATCCGGCAGCGTCCATGGTACGGTCAGTTCCTTCCGGCCCCACGGAATTGCCTTTTTGCGCAGCGTTTCCAATTGCGGATGCGGCTGGAATCGCGGCAATTTGTCCGCGCCCTCTGTCACAACGCGCGGCAATGTGAACCAGCCGCGCCAGAAGCCCTGCTCCGCCACACCCCAGCGCCGGAACTGCGGCATCCAGTCCCATCCATTGGCCCAAGCAACCTGCACACACTGTCCCCGATCATCGACAAACGACTGCGCCGCGTAATAATCCGGTCCCGCGTCCGGGCAGACTGGCTCCACATTCAGAAGCTTCCCTTTTTCGCGTGAAAACGTCCCGACCAGGCACACATTGCGGTACGCCGGGCAATGCATCGGGGAAACGCAGAGCATATGCTTCCTGCCAAGCGGAATCAGGTCCGGACACTCCCACATCGTGCCGAAGCGGCCCCCGCTGCGGGCCAGCACGCCCTGATACTGCCACTGGAAAAGATCCTGTGAGGAAAACAGCAGCGCTGCCCCATCCCCTTCCAGGCTTGCGCCGCAGACAAAATAGAATGTCCCATCTGCCTCGCGCCAGAGCTTTGGATCGCGGAAATTTGCCGGATCAACGCCCACTGGCGCGCAGACGACCGGATTATTTTCATATTTTTGAAACGTGACGCCATCGTCACTCCAAGCCAGACACTGCGCCTGCACGCAGTGTCCATCCTTCTCACACACGCCCGTGTACAGAAGATACAGCCTCTGCCCTACAACAAGCGCGCTGCCGGAGAAGCAGCCGCCCTGTTCATACATGTCATACGGCTCACTTGGCACAAGCGCCGGCGGCAGCTGCGTCCAATGCAGCAGATCCCGGCTCACCGCGTGACCCCAGCAGGGCTCGCCCCAAGTGAGGCCAAACGGGTTATACTGATAGAAAAAGTGATACGCGTCCTTGTACCAGACCAGGCCGTTCGGATCGTTGATCCAGCCCGGGCCGCCCATAAAATGATACTGCTGGCGCATATACATCGGATGCGGGCGCTGCTGCTCCTGCAGCAGCTGCGCAAGATACGTTCCGTCGTTTCGCATATGGCTCCTCCTTACACAGCTCTCTGGGCGCGGCCTGCAATCTCCAGCTGCATTTCCCGGCTCAGATCGACAAAACGCGCACTGTAGCCGCAGACGCGGATGACAAGCTGCTGATGGCGCTCCGGATGCTCCAGCGCGTCGGCAATTGCGGCGCTGTCCAGCACGTCAAAATCCACCGCGCTGCCGCCACAGGCCAAAAAGCACCGGATCAGACCTACACAGATCTGCACGTTGTCGTCCGCCAGTGAAACAGGCATACAGAAATATACCACCGCAGACTGCGGGAACTGCGCATAATCCACTCCGTCCATCGTGTGCAGAATGGCACTGAGCTCTGCGGGTGTCCGCTCTGACGGGTTGAGCCCGCGGGAAAGCGACTGTCCACGCAGACGCCCATCCGGCAGCGCGCCGCAGTGTGCTTTCATCCACTCATACCCATAAAACGACCAGATCGACGCCTCATACCGGCCGCCGCGGCCATTGGGCATCCAGCTGATGCTCTCTGCGATATCCTGCGTGACACGGCGCACAAACGCGTTCATCTGCGCCGTATCCGCCCCCACCTTGGGAATCTTGTTCTGCAGATAGAGCCGGTCGAGCTCGCAGCCCTCGTAGTTTTTGCGCAGCATGGCGGTCAGCTCTGCAAGCGTGTAGCGTTTTTGCTCATAAACCGCTTCTTTGATCGCGTAGAGCGAATCAATAAAATCTGCAAGACCGACAAGCGCAAAGCCGCTGTTGTTATAGATTGCCCCGCCCTGCGAAACATCCTGCGCCTTTTCAATGCAGCCGGTGATTGTCGAGGAAAAGAACGGGCACGGATTATAAGCTGCCCAGCGCTTCTCAAAGCCGTTATAATGCCAGGCCACAGCGTTGACGATCATAGAGAGGTTCCGCATCACACGGTGATAGAACGTCTCAAAATCCGGCGCAGCCAACACATCGTAGGGAACAATATGCTCCCGATCAAAAAACACCGTTCCATCCGGCTCCAGCATCATCTCAAGATACCGGCAGGGACTGAGATAGCACGTTGCGCGTGAATTGACCTCCGTATCCGCAAGCAGAACCTCCTGGCAGCCGCCATTGAGATACAATCTGGCGTCAGCCTCCTGTTTGCCCATGCGCATCTGCGCGGCAATGATCGTGCGGTCATTGAACACCGACAGCACATTCCGGCCACTGGCCGCAAGCTGCGCCACAAGCTGATAGTATTCCTCCGGCGCGTCCGGCGCGAAGCGTGCCTGTACTTTGGGGTTAATCAGTCCGCAGTCCAGATAGCACTGCAGCACCCATCTTGTGATATCGTTGAAAACCGGCGTTCCGTTCTCATCGCAGCCGCCGATGCTCATAGCCGTGTTTGTTCCATAGAGCGCCTGCGACAGATCCCACTTGGCATCTGTCATGGCACAGAACCAATAGACGAGCTCCTGCGCCTGCGCCACGGTCAATCTGCCAAGCTGCACATCGCGCGCGTAATACGGCGCAAGCACCCGGTCGACATGCCCCAGAATTGCAAAGCCCATCGACTCCAGCCCGTTGCCAAGCTCTTTTAAAAGCAGCATTGTATTCAGTGCTTCAAAAAACGTCTCTGCCGGCTCGGCCGGGCAGCGCCGTGCGCTGATTGCAATCCTTGCAAGACGAGCCTGGACAACCGGGTCACGCTCCGTGCCGCACAGGCGCTCCGCTTCATCGGCAAAGCGTGCGCACAGGCGCATCACAGCGTCCTCCGCACGGATCACGCAGCGCAGAAATGTCTGCTTTTCCACGTCCGTCTCCGTCTGCAGGCGTGCCTGCGCCTGCCGCTGCAGTCCGCGCAGACCATAGCGCAACACGTTGCCGACGCCCATCGCGTGGTGCGCGCAGTCCACGTACATCGTCGAGTTCAGCGCATCCTCCTGCACATACGGCGCGATCCAGTTCTGAAACTCCTGCTCCAGCCCGGAGGTGTCGCGGCGCATCAGCCAGCTGCCAAGCCCCGGGATCGGCGGAAAGCACGATCCCGCCAGATTGCGCGGCGCACCGGTGTCTACCTCAAAATAGAACGGGCAGTGCCGGAACAGCTTCACCCGGCATTTTTCGGCCGCCAGCTCATAAATCCACGTTTTTTTCTCCATGGCGCCCGCCTGCGGCTGCAGGCGGCTTTTTTCGTCCAGCTCCTGCTCCAGCGCGCTGACGTCCGTAGGGTAAGCGGCGTAATAGTCGTCCAACTCCTGACGGAATGCGTCATATTCTTTTCCAAATTGCGTTTGTTTCCAGTCGTTCATAGTGCTCCCTCAGAATGTCAGCGCGATCTTGATACCTTCTCTGCCGCGGACGAGCCGTAAGCCCTCCGCGAAGTCCTCCACGGGGATCTTGTGCGTCACGAACTCGCGAAGCGGCAGCCTGCCGCTCGTCACATAGCCGCAGACCTCGTCGTGCACGGCGCTCTCCTGCGCAGCAATGGGCCACTGCACCGTTTGCAGGATGCAGTTGTGCGGCAGCAGCGACCAGTCGATCGCCGCGTCCGCCCGCAGACCGAGACCGTACAGGCCGATCGTGCCCTCCTGCCGGATCAGGCGCATCCCATCCATCAGAAGATTCGGGTTGCCGACCGCATCGATATACAGATCCACGCCCTCCGGCATATAGCCGCGCACAGTGTCCGCCAGCGGCTGCTCCCGCGTGTCAAAGGCAAGATCCGCACCCAGCCGCTTTGCCGCCGCGATGCGCGCCGGATGGTGGCCTGCAAGCACGACCTTCCCGGCACCCATGCATTTAGCCAGCGCCGCCATAGCAATGCCGACCGGCCCGCAGCCTGCCACCACAACGTTCTGTCCCGGCTGCAGCCGCAGCCGGTGCAGGGCGCTGGCAACCTCCTTGAGCGTGATGAGCATGGTTGCCTCCACGGGATCTATCCCCGCCGGCACCAGCTGCCGCGTACTCGTCTCAATATCCGCGCCTGCGTGATCGGCCAGACGCGCAGCATAATCATCCGCCACACCGTACTCAGCAAAACCACCCCAGAAGCTGTGATAGCCAGGCAGACCAGGCAGCGCCGAGCGGAGGATATAGTCCCCCTCTTGGAAGCTGCGCACCTTTTCCCCCACAGCCACAACCTGACCGACAGCCTCATGCCCCAGCACGAACGGATACTGGATAAACGGCATCTGCCCGTTTATGAGCTGCATATCCGTCCCATTGCAGATCCCACAGCCCACATTGCGGCACAGGACCTGATATGCGTCTATCTCCGGCAGCGGCAGATCCTCCCGCAGGCAGATCTTCCCCGCCGCTTCTACTACAAGACCCTTCATTCTATTTCTTATCCTCCTTTTTCTGTGCTCTGCCGGACGTCACCGGCAGACCAAGCATCCGGAGCGTCTGCTCCGCAGTTTCACAGGCAGCCGCATCCGGCACCGGAAACTGCCGCTGTACGCGGTTCAGCTCGGCGCTTTTTTCAGCTCCAAGTGTATGATATGGCAAAATTTCTACCTGCCGCACGCGCGGCAGCTGTGTTAAAAACCTTCCGATGTCCTCAATCTGCTCCGTGTTGACGCCCGGCACAAACGGGATCCGGATCCAGATATCCGCGCGTGCAGCGAGCCGCCGGAGGTTCTCCAGAATCCGCTCGTTCCCCACGCCTGTCCACTGCCGGTGCGTCTGCGGCGAATATGCCTTCACGTCATAAAGAAACAGATCCGTCACCGGCAGCACCTGCTCGAAGGCTTCCCACGGGACATTTCCCGCCGTGTCGACGCACGTATGCAGGCCGCGCGCATGCATCCCGCCCAGAAGCTCCGCCACGGCGTCTGCCTGCAGCAGCGGCTCCCCGCCGGAGCATGTCACGCCGCCGGCTGTCGTGCGGAAGATCTTCTCGTCACGCAGCACCAGCTCTGTCAGCTCCTGGCAGGAGATCCTGCGCCCCGCCACATCAATGGCACCGGTGAGACAGGCCTGTGCGCAGCGGCCGCAGCCCACACAGCGTGCCGTATCCCGCACCGGACCCTCCGGCCCCATCGTCCGCGCACCGGACGCGCAGCTGTGCACGCAGGTTCCGCACCGGACGCAGCGCTGCGCGCGAAAGATCAGCTCCGGCTGCGGATTTTGTGTCTCCGGGTTGTGGCACCAGGCACAGCGGAGATTGCAGCCCTTCAAAAACACGGTGGTCCGCATGCCGGGTCCATCATGGAACGACATGCGCTGGATATTCGTAATGAGCAGCTCCTGCATGGCACCGCCTCCGTTTCTTCCCCCCCGCCGCAGCAGGGTTTCATATTGAAGTTGCAAAAAAAGTATGTTATAATACTATAACAATCGATAATTCATCGGAGAATTGAGGATGGAATATGGTAAAATTAGATGATGTTGCAAAGCTCGCCGGCGTGTCCAAGGGAACCGCCTCGCGCGTGCTCAACAATCGCGGCTACATCTCCCAGCAGACGCGCGAGCGCATCGAGGCCGCTGTCAAGGAGCTCAACTACTACCCCAACGAGAATGCGCGCAACCTGCTCAAGCGCCGCTCCGGCATGATCGGCGTCGTCGTGCCGACCATCACCTATCCCTATTACTCCGAAATGATTTCCTTCCTTGAGAAATTCCTCAAGGCAAGCGGATACAAGATCCTGCTGTGCAACACATCGTTCAGTTCCGGTGCATCGCAGGACTATATCAAGCTCCTCAACAACAATCGTGTCGACGGCGCCATTATTTTCAACTATAAGCTTACCGAACAGGACTACGCCAGCCTCTCCTTCCCGATCGTCTCTATTGACCGCCATATCCGCGACGAGGCGTCGTATGTCGCCTCCGACCATGTGCAGGGCGGCACACTGGCCGCCGATTGTCTGCTGCGCTGCGGCTGCCGGCACGTGATCCAGATCGGCGGTTCATTCGAGGACGACGCACCCTGGAATATCCGCCATCAGGTTTTCCGCGATATCATGGCAAAGCACCAGGTGGACTGCTTTTCCTATGAGCAGGTCCGTGACTCGCACACCTTCCACGATTACCGGCAGATCGTCCTCGGCCTTCTGCGTGAGCATCCGGACACGGACGGCATTTTCTGCAACGATCTTTGTGCGGCAGCTGTGCTGAACGCCGCCATGTCCCTGCAGCTGCGCGTACCGGAACAGCTGAAAATCATCGGCTATGACGGGACATTTCTCTCAGAAATCGTGACGCCGTCCATCACAACTGTCTGGCAGAACACAGAAAAAATCGCCAGTTCAGCAGCAGATATCATCGTCAAAATGATCGACGATCCCAGCTTTTCTTCGTACCACCTGACGCTTGGCGTCAGGCTCATTGAGCGCGACAGCACACGCTGCGGCTGAAGGATGCATAGACAGGTTTCAGATACACCCTGAACAAAAAGGGGATGTTGCCAAGGCAGCATCCCCTTTGCGTATGTGTTGGGGTTTACCCCTTGACGGCGCCGACGGTCATACCGTCGACCACATGGCGCTGGAAGATCCCGTAGAATACGAGCTCCGGCAGCAGCACCATGACGCTGTAGGCGGCCAGGCCGCCGTAATCGATATTGTACTGCCCCTGGAATGCCGCAATGCCGCGCGAAATGGTGTAATAGGCCGGCTTTTCAATCATAATGGAGGCGAACGGATATTCGTTCCAGATATACAGCAGGTTGAATATGATCACCGTTGCCAGAACCGGCTTTGCAATCGGCACAAGAATCTTCGTCATCAGCTGCCACAGGCTCACGCCGTCCATCAGCGCCGCCTCGTCAAGCTCCTTGGGTACGGTACGGAGATAGGCAGTAAACAGCAGCGTATTGAAGGAAATGGATGTTGCGATATACGGCAGGATCAGCGACAGCTGCTGGCTAAAACCAAGGAATTTATTGATCTTATAGATCGGAAACAGCAGGATAAACGGGCTGACCGCAAGTCCCAGCTGCAAAAATCCCTGCAGGCCGCTGCGCACACCGTCACTGCGGTAATACAGCCGGGTCAGGCCCACGGCGCTGGAAAACGTAATGACGATCTCCACAGCAAGCGAGCAGACAGCGATAAAAGCCGTATTTTTGTACAGCGTGAACAGATCCAGCGTCTGCAGCGCGGATACATAGTTCCCAAAGTCCAGCGCATTCGGCAGCGAGAGCGGATTGTTCATGATCTCGCTGTTCGGCTTCATAGAGATAAAGACCAGCCAGATGATCGGGATCACAATTGCGATTGTCAGAAGCACCATCAGGACGTAGCACACGCCCAGCTTTTTTCTTACTCTCATGGCAGGCCCTCTCAATCTTTCCCGCGCAGCAGCAGCGTATAGATTCCCATGAGGATCAGCGAAATCAGGAACGTCGCTGTAGCCAGCGCCATGCCGTAGCCGTATTCTCCCCGGGCAAACGTTGTGTTGTACGCGTAGGTCACGAGTGTTTCTGAGTAATGCGTCGGGCCGCCGCCGGTCAACTGCTGCACCGTCTCAAAAATCTTCATCGAGCCGGTGATAATCAGGATGCCGACCGACACAAACGTGTCGCGCAGCGCCGGAATCGTCACATGCAGCAGCCGCTGCCAGAAATTTGTCCCATCGACAGCTGCCGCCTCCATCATCTCGTGCGGAATCGTCTTGAGCCCGGCAAGATAGATAGCCGCAATATAGCCGGCCTGCTGCCAGAAATAGACGAACGCAATACTGTAGGGCGAGAGCGTTTTGCCGCCGATCCACTCGAGCGCCAGCTTGTCAAGGCCGATGGCCCGCAGGACATTGTTGACAAGGCCCGTCACCGGGTCGAGCAGGTATCCCCAGATAACGCCCGCAATGATGCTTGCGATGATGGCCGGCGCAAAGATCAGCGCCTTGCACACGTTCACGCCGCGCATCGGCTGGTTCAGGAGCATCGCCACAAAGAACGCGCCGATGCCAAGCAGAAGGATGGAGATACCGAGGATAATCGCTGTGTTTTTCAGCGCGATCCAGAAATACGGATCATCCAGCAGACGGATGTAGTTTTTCAGTCCGTACAACCGCGGCTTGCTGATCCCGGAGTATTTGGTAAAGCTGTAGTAAAGCGAAACAAGGATCGGCAGGATGATGTAGACCACATACACCAAGCAGGTCGGCAAAAGCAGTAGCAGCTTATTCTTTTTTGTACTGAGTAATTGCATATTCTCTCCTTCCGGCGTATCCGCCCGGCGGCCGGTCTGCGATCATCCCGCCATTGGATCCTGCCTTGTTTTACTGTGCGGCCTCGGCAAAGGCAGTGTCGATGGACGCAACCGCCTGCTCCGTGGTGATGTTGCCGAGCATGAGGCTGTTCATCGCGTCATAGAAGGTTTCGCTGACGGATGCAGTCAGGGATGCGACCGGGTTGCTGGCTGTAGTGCTTGCATAGCCGGTAGCCAGTGCCTCAGAGATTGCGGTAAAGGCCGGGTTGGTGTTTTCCATCTGCAGATCCGCATAGGTGGCAATGGGAATGTTGGAGTTGTCAAACAGGATGGACGAGCCTTCCTGGCCAAAGTAGAACGCGAGGAAACGATAAACAGCAGCCTGCTTGGCCTCGTCCTTTGCAACGTCCGCGCTCACAACGAACGGGCAGTTTGCGAACTGGTTGCTGGTTTTCTGCGAATAATCGGAATCCGTATAGGTCGGGCCCCACCAGAAGCCGACGTTCTCGCCGAGTGCTTCGCCGATTTCACCGGCATCCCACTGGCCGGAGGTGAAGATAGCCGCCTGGCCGGTCGTGAACAGGTTCTTGGCCTCGAAGTAGTCGATGGTTGCCATGTTCTGCGGATATGCGCCGGCGGCGCCAAGCTCTGCAAGCTTGTCAAACAGCTTGGAGAATACCGCGCTGCTCTGCGAGCCATCGGCGATTGCCGCAATGTTTTCCGCATAGCCATAGCGGTTCAGGCTGCCAAGATAACCCCAGACACTGTAGTTGGTCATAGCGCCCTGTGCGAAGGTCGTTACGCCGTTGTCGTGCAGCGTCTTGACCATGTCCAGAAGCTCCTCGTATGTCGTCTCGTTTGTCAGCTCGGGCAGACCGTTGTCTGCAAAGATAGCCTTATTGTAATAGAAGCCGGTCACAAGCGAGGTGTAAGCCAGACCGTAGATCTCGCCGTTTTCGCCAGCATAGCAGTTCTTGATGGCATCGGGGATTGCGCTGTCAATGTCGGGGTTCTGGCTGAGGAAATCGTTGAGCGGCAGCAGATAGCCGTTCTCGCCATACTCCAGCACGTCGCCCTCCTGGCACCAGAAGATATCCGGCAGTTCCCCGGACTGCGCCCAGAGCTTGAGCTGCTTGTTGTGCTCCTCGGTCAGGTGCTCAACGAGCTCAATCTTCACATCGGGGTTCTCCTGCTGGAAAGCCTGAATCGCCTGATAGACGGCAGGCTCCTGCTCCTGCGTGTTGGACACGTGCATGGCAAGCGTGATGGTGGTCACATCACCATTGGCGTCCGTGGGCTGCTCCGCTTCAGTGTCTGCCGGCTGCTCTGCCGCTGTGTCTGTGGTGGTGGCTGCGTCGGCGGCCGTGTCCGTCGTGGTTGTCTCTGTCTTGGCTGTGCAGGCTGCCAGTGCCAGCAGCATGGTCAGCGCAAGGATGACTGCAATAATCTTTTTCATGGGTTCCTCCTTGATCTTCATGTGATTGATTGTGTGTTTTCCGATATGGCAATCGATTGTCATATCCGTTGTTATATAGTGTAGTAATTGCGCTCTGTTTTGTCAAGAATACAAGCGCCAAAAAAAAATTTTTGTCGGTTTCGATAATTTGCAGTCATTCACATTGTGTATTTTGCTGATTAAATTTGATTTTTTCCTGTTTATCTGTAGGTCAATCGGTTTTCTATATGGATATAAATAGACCGCTTCGGATCTGCCGAAGCTGCACGGCCTATAACCATCATATCGGTCCTGGGATTGCCGCTCCGTCAGGCCGCCTGCACAGCGGAGAATCTGCGGTACTGCTCCTGATTTCTGCGGAAAAAGCCGCGGATGGCCAGCAGCACAAACGCTGCAGCAGCGAGATAATAGACAGGCAGTGCAACGCTCCACGCGCGTTCCGGAATCAGCTGCCTGATGGCTGCCGCATCCAGCAGAATGTAAATCAGAAGCTGCTCACTGCCCACAACGAATGGGCGGAGAATGGCGGCGCGGATGGCCATCCGAGCAACACCCAGCGCCAGTTTCGGCGCATCCTTTGCACTGCATACCTCACCTCCAATCGTCACAAAACCGCAGAAATAGATTGAGCCATGGCAGAACATCGAAATATAGATACCCCTGATACCCGTCCGCGTGCAGCCAGCCCGAGAAGCCTTGCAAGAAGGTCTCTGCATGCTCCGATTTTCGGGTGGGCTGGTACTCATACAGCACAACGGCCTGCTTCGCACAGCCGCTGGTGCGGTACAGCCACATGTAGGACTTGCTGGTAGAGGAACGTCCCGACTCTTTCAGCACCTGCAAGGTCGTCTCATCCGCGTGCAGCACCGGCTTCCTGCAAAGCTGCTCATGCAGCACATCGTAGACCGGCTGCATCCACTTCTCCGAAGCCTTCAGCAGCCAGTTGGCCATCGTCTGCCGGGACAGCTTCAGCTGCTCCAGCAGCCACTCATTCTGCAGCGTGAGGCTGGTAATGACCTGCGCCTGCTCCTGTTCGCGGGCAGCAAGCTTTGCTTCCAGTCTTGTATGCGCCTCTTCCAACTTGGCGCTCTTTGCTTCCAACTGCGCATTTTCCTGCTGGAGCTGCTCATATTCCGCGCGGGAAATGGTCACCATTTCTTCCGTGTTGCTTGTCTGCATTTCTCTGTTTTCCATGCAAACATTATGCCACAGAATGCGGCAAAAAGCCAGTGTTTTCAATGGTTTTCGCCCGTTTTGTTTGTTTAGACAGCAGTCAATCCCGTCACTGGGCGGTGGGCCTTCGGCTGCTCGATCTGCAGCCCCTCCATGAGCCAGCGGTATTGCTGCGGCGTTAGCGTCTTCACCTCGGATTCCGAGCGCGGCCACTGGTATGCGCCCTGTTCCAGTCGCTTGTACAGCAGGATGAAGCCGTCCTTTTCCCAGCACAAGCCCTTGATACGGTCTCGCCGCCGCCCGCAGAACAGGAACAGCGTGTTGGTAAATGGATCCAGCTCAAACTGCTGCTGGACGAGGCGCGCCAGACCGTCTATGCCTTTACGCAGATCTGTGTAGCCGCAGGCAATATAGACTTTATCTGCGCCGGTGAAATTATTCAGCATAGGCGCAGAAGTTCTACCAGCATTTTCAGCTGTTCCGTATCGAACCCGGGATAAATATCCAGACTGGCGTTTCCAATATGCAACGTTGCGGAACGTTCCGCAACGTTGCGTGATACCCGTTTCGGTGCCGGAAGCTCTGCAAACCTGACGGCCAGCGCGCTCGAGCACGGCTCTGTTTCAGCCAAAGCCAGCAATTCCCGTTCCCAACGGTAATAGGTTGCTGCATTGATTTCTTCTTGTCTGCACCATGCCCGCACTGACAGGCCGCTGCTGCGGCAGTCCTGTATTCGTGCCGCCCACTCCTGCAGTTTTACACGGTGTTTCAACTTTGCGCTTGTCATCCCCTTACCTCCAATATGACAGTAACGGAACGTTTCGCAACGTCCCGTTACTATTGTCTCATGCCTGTCCATGCGCGGGGAGATTTGACGGTTACAAAACTCCGACCGTCGACATTGCTCCTGTCAAGCTCTATCCTTATGTAAAAAAGCAAGACGCAAACTCATGCATTTGAGTTTGCGTCTTGCCTTTGCCCGTACCGACTGTACCCCCATGACACATTGTGTACCTAAGGGGTGAAACAGTTGAAACTTCTGGGCTTTTCGCAGCGGCATCTATTTGGGTGCAGCTTGATGTGTTTTCACTACACTATAGATGAACCCCTGTCTTGTTGGAGCGGTTTCTATCAGCAGTAAAATTAAGCACGCTTCTGCAAAAATGTTTTCTCTGCCATGTGGATCACGAAGTCGCGTTCGTCCGAATCAGCCTTTGCAAAATCGATCTGATACCGCTGGCAGGTTTTGCGGAAGTGGACGACGTAGGCCAGATCCTCTTTCGTCGGAGGCGCGACATAGCCGTTCGGCGCGGCAAGCGCGTCCAGTTCCAGATATTTTTTGTTCTGCATCTGTCAGACCTCCTTCAAGTATTGCCCGAATAATTCCCGTGCAGCATCGCCGTCGATCAGAAGCAGGAATGGGTCAAACCGGCTGAATGGGATCGCGCCGTAATTTCGCATATAGTGTTCCCGAAGCTGCGTCGTTTTCGCTTTCAAATAAATTGCACCGCCGTAGCCGTAATCGATGGAAAGCTGAATTCCGAACGCCAGCAGTGCTGCACCGATCCCAGTGTATTTTCTAGGCTCGGACAGCGTCGGATTTCCGCTGGGCGCACTCTCCATATACTCCACATAAACCAGCACGCCCTCCGGCATATCCCGGTAAGCGGCAAGTCCGACCAGCTCTCTGGTCGCATCCAGTTCCAGCGCATATTTTTCGAGCGCAGCATCCTGAATAAAATCCGTGCGCCAGTCGGTTTGCCAATGCTCTTGTGCTGTCTGCTCAAAATCAGCGGCAGTTGCTTCCCGAATAGAGGCAGGAAGTTTTGCGCTTGTTTGGCTTTCGACGATGTAATAGCAAGGCTGCATAGCGGCGGCTCCTTTATTTCCTGATTTATTATACCACAGTTCTCAGGAAAACGCAAAGACGAGTTTTCCTGATCTATTTTCTGCTCTGCTTCCGCATCTGGTTCATAACCGCTGCTGAGAATGTTCAGCAGTTCTTTCTTTGACCACTGCCGCTCCCGTGCCTGTTCCAGATACCACTTGCGAGCCTCGCTTGTCAGCTCCGCTTCCATAATGACCACGTTCAGCGTCCAGCCGATTTTCATCGCCAGCCGGAGGCGCGTTTGGTCATTTTCATAGGTCTTGTAAAAATCGCGCATTCGGCGCACATTGCGTGGGGAAAAGCCTGTGCGGTCAGGGAAATTCGCCTGCAAAAACTCTGCGGCTGCAACCGCCGCGCCCTTCTCCGGACGCTGGTGGATGACCTTGCCGATGGCATGGATTTCGTCCATCTGCGGAAGATTCTGCGCAAGAATTGCAGTCAATTCCCGGTACATCGTGCCGTAATCCACAGGTTTTCTGACGTTCATAGTTGCTCTTTTCCTTTCGCTCTGATAGTTTTGGACAAGTTGAAATAAAAAAGTCCTGATTTTACAAGGCTTTGAAGGCAAGAATGAACCCACTTTTCGATAAAACTGCTTAAAAAGTGGGTTCATTTTAATATGTAAAAAGCATTCTATTGCGTTGCGCGTTTTCTCATCACTATCGAAGAAGCTGTAATACGGTTGCTTTTTCATTTATCACCTGTGCCGAACTCGCCTGATGGAACAGATGGCGTGGTAACAGTCGATTTAATTTTATTAAGGAGCCCAATAATTGACAGCAAGTAGTATCCTGCCGAAATTACACTATATCCATATGCGACAAGGATTCCTGCGCTAACTGATATAAACAACCTGCAAATACAAGCCGTTTCATCAAGCGTGGCACCTAAGAAAATAAAATATACAATGGTGATTATGCCTAAAATTAACGCTTCTGTATATCGAATTTGATATATAGTTGCATACGAAAAAACTCTTGCTATACTATCCTCCGAAAGGAGCTGATCATATGAACAGCAAACACACATCAGAAGAAAAACAAGATATCCTCACCGCCTACAAAGGAGGGAAAAGTGTTCCCCAGCTCGTCACGGAAACAGGAATCCCGCACAGCACGATTTATGCGTGGCTTGCCGACGCGCGAACCGAAAATTCTGAAAAGAAAACAAGTTTTACGCTGCGTGAATATCGCAGCTTGGAAAACAAGGTGAACCGGTTGAAGGGCATCATTGACATCCTGCAAAAAGCACCCTGCACTGCGACCGTACCGTTGGAAAACCGGCTGCACGCGCTCGATGGTTTGCATGATCAATACAGCGTCCATATGCTCTGCGATGCGCTGCGCGTGCCGCGGGGCACTTTTTATAATTATCTGCTGCGCAGCAAACGCGGCTGCGCTTGGTACGACAAACGCAGGGAGGAGCTTCGTCAGAAAATTCAAACAGTCTATGACGACAGCTGCCAGATCTACGGTGCCGGCAAAATCGCCGCTGTTTTGAAAGAGCAGGGCTGGCGCGTCAGCGAACAGATGGTGCGTGAGTTGATGCAGGATATGGGTCTGAGCAGTATCCGTCAGGGCGCGAAAAGCCAGTACGCAAAAGAGACAAAGCGGTGCAAAAACCACCTAAACCAGCGGTTTACCGCAACGCGGCCGAATGAGATCTGGGTTAGCGATGTAACCTATTTCCGCTACAAAGAAAAAGAGCTTTACATATGCGTGATTATTGACTTGTATGCACGCATGGTCGTAGGATTCCGGATTGGTCTGAAAAACAGCACGCAGCTTGTAAAAAGCACATTCAAGCTTGCTTACGAACAGCGCCAGCCGCAGTTGCCTTTACTGTTTCACACAGACCGCGGCAGCAATTACCGTTCAAATGCCTTTTGCGCCTATTTGCAATTGCTCGGCGTGACACAGTCGTTTTCCCGCGCACACGTTCCATATGATAATTCTGTCATGGAGTCGTTCTTTGCTTCAATGAAACGGGAAGAACTCTACCGAACAAAATACCGCTCCGAGCAGGAACTCAGAGCGGCGGTCACAGAATATATCAAATTTTATAATGAGAGCCGTCTGCACGCAAAGAACGGATACAAGACACCCGCGAAGAGAGAACAGGAATACTACGAAAACGCCAAGCAAACTGAGGAAAAATGAGCCGGACTGCATAGTTCGGTTTCCGTACTTTTCACGTTTTGCGGTCTGATTTTATGTGTTTTCGATTTTCGTGTCCAAGATATTTTGCACCAAGCAAGGCGTGAAAGCATTGAAAACACATGAGAAATAAGAAAAACACCACTGTGTCCAACTCCGAGGAGTTCAGATTGCAGTGGTGTTTTCACTTGGTGGAGACTGGCGGACTCGAACCGTCGACCTCTTGCGTGTGAAGCAAGCGCTCTAACCAGCTGAGCTAAGCCTCCATTGCTGGACTATTATAGCAGATGGAGGGGGCAAAAGTCAACCTTGGATTTTGTTTTCTTCCTGCCAAAGCGATGGTGCGGCAGCAAGAAGCTGCGGTTTGGTGTTCTGCTCGGGATGATCCAGCGCATATACTAGCAGCAGGTGCAGCATCCGCCCCACGTCCCTGCCGCAGAGTGTGGGGAAATCCGCGCCGGTGACGGCAAGCTGGCGCAGCGTGACGCAGTCGCCGCGCGTCTCGATCTGCCGGACAGCGTCCGTGCGCTGCAGACTTGCCTGCAGGCGCGCAGTTTCCCAGCCGTGCTCCGCGATCAGGCGCTTCCACTCTGCCCCCGTCCGGTCCTCGCGCCATGTCTGTGCCGTGAGATTGACCAGGCGGCAGAATTTCGCGGGCAAGCGGAACAACGCCGGGTCGAGCGCCGGGCAGCACAGCTTTGCGGCTGTCCATCTGGCCTCCGGCGTTTTGGGAAGGGCGGAAAGCCCGGAAAAATCGGCGGTTTCCGCCTGCATACAGGCTTCCAGAAGTCCTTCAGCCAGCATACGCCCAAAGTATTCAGGCTGATCAGACAAAAGCGCCTTTTCTGCCTCCTCCCGCACGCGCTCACGCGAAAGTGTGGCGCAGAGCGGCGCGCAGCGGCGGATCGCCGCCTGTGTCTGTTCGTCCAGTGAAAAGCCAAGCTGTGCGGCAAAGCGGTACGCGCGCAGCATCCGCAGTGCATCCTCCCGGAAGCGCGTTTCCGGGTCGCCGACGCAGCGGATCACATGGCGAGTCAAATCGTCCCGTCCTCCAAACAGATCGGTGATCGCGCCGCTTTCGTCCATCGCCATGGCATTGATCGTAAAATCGCGGCGGGCCAGATCGTCCGCGAGACTGCGCACAAAGCGCACTCCGTCGGGGTGGCGGCCATCGTGATATGCGCCGTCGAGCCGGTAGGTCGTGACCTCGGCGCTGACGCCATCTAAAAGGACAGTCACAGTGCCATGCTTGAGGCCGGTAGGGACGCAGTGCGCAAACAAGTGCATCACATCCTCCGGCAGCGCCTGGGAGGCAATGTCCCAGTCGTGAATAGGCCGGTTCAGCAGCGTATCGCGCACGCAGCCGCCGACATATCGGGCCTCAAACCCGGCACGCTCCAGCGTTTTGATAATCTCGTCCGGCCGCATGGTGCACCCCCTTAGCAAAAATCCGAAATTGTTCTTGTTTTATTCCTGTCTTCCGTATATAATATAATGCTGTCAGTTTTCATTATACGCGCCAATCCGCGCGTGCGCAATCCAAATTTTTCGGAGGAACCTTGCATGGAATATCCTTCCTGTCAACATATTGAGCAATATCTGGTCCCCGGCAAGCGCTGCCATCTGGTCGGAATCGGCGGCGTGTCGATGCGGCCTCTGGGCCTTGTCCTGCGGCGCATGGGGATGGAGATCTCCGGTTCCGACATGAACGCGTCGGTTTCGACGGATGAGTTGATCTCCAAGGGCATTCAAGTTTCCATCGGTCACCGGGCCGAGAATATTGAAGGAGTTGACTGCCTCATCCGCACGGCCGCAGCGCACAATGACAACCCCGAAATCGCCGCTGCCCGCGCCAAGGGCATCCCCATTTTTGAGCGGGCGCAGGCCTGGGGCTATATCATGCAGGCCTACAAAAACGCCATCTGCGTTTCCGGCACGCACGGCAAGACCACGACGACCTCCATGCTGACGCATATTTTCATGCAGGCAGACCGCGACCCCACGATCATGATCGGCGGCTTCCTGCCGCTGCTCGGCGCGGGGCATCGCGTCGGCAAGGGCGACACGATCATTCTCGAAAGCTGCGAATACTGCAATTCGTTTCTGAACTTTTTCCCGACCGTCGCAGTCATTCTCGACGTGGACGCCGACCATCTGGACTTCTTCAAGGATCTTCTGGATGTGGAGCAGTCGTTCCGCAAATTTGCCTCCCTCGTCCCGGCTGACGGTCTGATCGTCGCCAACGGCGACGACAAGAACACCCGTGACACGCTGGCCGGGATGCCGTATCTGTCGTTCGGCTTCGACGAAAAAAACGATGTGTACGGGAAGAACTTCTCGGAGGATTTCAGCGAATTCGACGTTTTCTGCGGCGGACAGCCGTATGCGCATCTGCGTCTGGGCGTCATCGGCCGCCACAACGCACTGAACGCACTGGCCGCCTGCGCGGTGGCGTGGAAATTCAGCATTCTTGGCGAAACCACGGCTGCGGCACTTGCGAGTTTCCATGGCGCAGGCCGCAGACTCGAATACAAGGGCAGCTTCCGCGGCGCGGATATTTACGACGACTACGCCCACCATCCCAACGAACTTCATGCGCTTTTGCAGGCTGTCCGCCTGATGCACTACCGGCGCGTGATCTGCGCGTTCCAACCGCATACCTATTCGCGCACGAAGGCGTTGTTTCAGGACTTTGTCGATGAACTGCGCACAGTCGATCAGGCCGTTCTCGCTGACATTTACGCCGCACGCGAACAGAATACCGTCGGCATCAGCTCGCAGGATCTGGCGGCGGAGGTTCCCGGCGCAGTCTACTGCCCGAGGTTACAGGATGTGACGACCTATCTGCGCGGGATCGCCCAGCCGGGTGATATCATCCTGACTGTCGGCGCAGGCGATATTTACAAAGCCGGTGAAGCGCTTTTGAAATAACGGAACATTTCTGCAAAACCAGCGTCTGAATCCCCAGACGCTGGTTTTTTGATTGACAGCCTATTCCAGCATCCTGTATAATAAGATCGAAGAAACAAGAATAAAGGAGGATTCTTATGGTCTCAAGCATTTACAAAAAAACATTTTCCGTTTTGATGAAGCGCCCCTTCCGGCTTTGGGGCATATCCCTGCTTGCAGAGTTCCTGTGTCTGGTGGCCTACGCCGGGTTCATCGGCGTTCCGGCTGCCGCGTTCTGCGCTGCGCTTCTGCTGTCGGCTTCCATGTCGATGATCTTCCTCAACAGCTACCGCACGGGACTTGAGCCGAAGACGACCTATCTGTTCGCCTCATTCAAAAAGGACCGGATCCTTCGCGTTCTGGGCGGCATGGCGTGGATGCAGCTCTGGATCTTCCTGTGGTCGCTTATTCCGATCGTCGGGATCGTGTTCGGCATCATCCGTATGTATGAATACCGCTTCGTGCCCTACATCCTTATGACGCGCGACGACGTCAAGCCCACCGACGCCATCAAGATCTCCAAGCAGGAGACGATGGGCTACAAGGGCAAGATGTTCGGCGCGGATATCCTGCTCGGCGCAGTCTATTTGGGCGCGTTTCTCGTTTTTACCCTGCTGGGGAAAATCCCGTATCTCGGCGTGCTGTTCCGCATCCTGTGGGTCCTGATCGCCATCGCATACGGCCTGCTTGCGCCGCTGTTCAGCGGGATCATGCAGGCGGCGTTCTATGTGGAGATCCAGAACCGCCGCGCGGCAGGCCCGCAGCCGTCCGCACCCGCGCAGCCTGTACCGCCCGTCATCCCGGCCCCGGCTTCCGAGCCCGAGACGCAGCCCGCCCCGCAGGGCGAGCCCGTTGTGACCGCACAGGAGCCCGAAGCGCCTGCCCAGCCGGAGCCGGAACAGGAAACTCCGGAACAGCCGCAATCAACGGAACCGCGCTGCCCGCACTGCGGCGCGCTCGTCAAAATGCAGGGCGCAGCGTTCTGCACTGCCTGCGGAAGGAGACTGGAATGAGCATCGTTCTATTCATTCTGGCTCTCGCCGCCGCGTTCATCGGCACAATCTTCGCTTTCCGCGCCGTCCATCGCATTCATAACGGCGAAAGCTATACCTACGAGTCCACTGCCTGCGCCGCCTGCGTGACACTCATCGTGCTTGCGCTGATGCTGCGATAGATAATAAGCGTTCAACTTATCCGTTTCACCATAGGGGGCCGATGCTGCTGCATCGGCCCCCTATAGCTGAACTGTCCACTGGACAGTTCAGCGTCCCTACCAACAGGATCCGTTTTTCCGGATCTCGCATAAAGATAGACCAGTTAAGGCTGAATTGAGTTGGTATGCGAATGGGTATTACAAACCTTCATGGAACTATTATAATCACGCGCTTCCATTTTACAAGCCCGGCGTTTACAATCAGTTCATAAATTGAAGGAGCGCACACAAAATGACGACAAAAAAACTGACGCGCAGACAGCGCATTCTGGTGGCAACGACCCTGTTCGGTATGTTCTTCGGCGCAGGCAACCTTATTTTCCCCGTCCACCTCGGCCAGATGGCGGGCAGCAATGTGATCCCGGCCATCATCGGCTTTATTATCACCGCCGTCGGCATTCCCATCTTTGGCGTCGCCGCCATCGGCGTGACGCACTCAGACGGCCTGCAGACGCTCTCCGGCAAGGTCGGCAGGGGCTACGGCATTTTCTTCACCTGCCTGCTCTATCTGACCATCGGCCCGCTGTTCGCCATCCCCAGATGCGCGACTGTCTCGTTCACGACCGGCGTTTCCCCGATGCTCTCGGAAGCGGCACAACCGCTGGCGCTGCTGCTGTTCTCAGCTGTCTTCTTCGCATTCGTGCTGTTCTTCTCGCTGCGTCCGGGCAAAATCACGGTCTGGATCGGCAAGATCATCAATCCTGTCTTTCTGTTGTTCCTGGCCGTGCTCGTGATCGCCGCACTGCTGAATCCCGGCGCATCCATTTCGGCCGTTGCACCAACTGAGCCGTATGCTACTAAAACAAGCGCGTTCTTCTCGTCCTTTATCGAGGGCTACGGCACCATGGACGCCATCGCAGGCCTTGCCTTCGGCATTGTCGTCATCGACGTCATCCGCCGCATAGGCGTTGACAATGACGACGCGGTTGCCGTTGACGTGCTGGGCTCCGGCGTACTGACCGGCATTCTGATGGCGGTAATTTATGTCGTTACGATTCTCATGGGCACACAGTCGCGCGGATTGTTCGAGATCTCCGACAATGGCGGCATTGCCCTGACGCAGATCGCGGGGCATTACTTCGGCGGCGTCGGCCAGATCATTCTCGCCGTCACCATCACCTTCGCCTGTCTCAAGACCTCCATCGGCCTCGTGACCTCCTGCTCGGAAACATTTGTCAAAATGACACACGGCAAAATTTCTTACAAGGTCTGGGCAATTCTGTTCACGCTGTTTTCCTTTGCCGTTTCCAACGTGGGTCTGAGTGCCATCATCGAATATTCCATCCCCGTGCTTATGCTCATCTACCCGCCCGCCATCGCACTTATCATTCTGGCGTTTGCCGGGAAGTTCTTCCGGCACGACCGCGCCGTGTATGTTTCCGTCATGATCTTCACATGGGCTGCTGCGATCTTTGATTTTATGAAAACGCTGCCTGCCGGTGTGCAGACGGCTCTGCGGCTTGACATTCCGGTCGGGCTTGCGGAAAAAAATCTGCCGCTGTTCGGCCTGAACCTCGGCTGGCTGCTCCCTGCTGTGATCGGCTTTATCATCGGCATGGCAATCCACCTTTCCAAGCGCAGCCGCGCGAACTGAACAAACAGCAAGCCCCGCAGCCCGGAATAGCCGGACTGCGGGGCTTTGTATCGTGGCTTCTTCGTGCTGTCTCAGCCGTCTGCGGACAGGCAGCGCCGTTCCCGGCTCTGGCAGGTGAACAGGAGAATCTGTCGGTTTGCTGCTTCACGCTGCAGCAAACACAGCGCCAAGCACAGACGGTCATCGTCAAACATGGCAAGCGCATCATCCAGCACAATGGGTGCGTCCTCCGGCAGCAGCAGACGGCAGACGGCCAGGCGAACGGACAGATAGAGTTCATCCGCTGTTCCGCCGCTCAGGAAGAGCGAACGGCGCATAGCTGCGTCCGGCTGTCCGGCCTCCATGTCCATCTGGCGGCTGATCTGCACGCGGGCATAGCGCCCGCCGGTCAGTTCAGAGAAAATATCCGACGCCTCGCGCACCAGCCGTGGAGAAAAGCGCTCTGCCAGCGCCGCGTTGGCCTGTTCCAGCGTCTGCCGGGCAAGCGTGAGCGCCTCGCGGCGCTCATTCAGCAGATCAAGCTTCTGCGTGAGCGCTTGCTTTTTTGCCGACAGTTCCACCTCAGAACCAAACTGCTCCAGCCGGCCCCGGCTTTGGTCAAGCTGCGACTGTACGGCGGCGGCAAGCGCCTGCGTCCGTGCCAGCGCAGTTTCTGCCTGCTCGTTTGTCAGACCGGAAACATCGCGCGCAGGCACAGGCAGATCCGGAATGTCCCCGAGAGCCTGCGCAAGCGCATCGTAGCGCGTTTTTGCCTGCTGCGCGGCCTGCTGTGCGTCATGCCAGGCGCGGTAAGCGGCCAGTGCGGAGGAAATCGCGCTCTGTGCGTCCGGAACCGTTCCGGCCTCCGCGAACATCCGGACGCTGCCGAGCAGCGCCGCCGTGCGCTCGGCGCGCAGACGGCTTTCCGCGTCGCGGGCCGCATTCTGCGCCGATGCAGCCTTGCACGCTGCCTGCCACGCGCGCAGCGCGTCGCGGTACTGAACGGCATAGGCGTAAAACTCGTCGCGGCTGTGGTTTTCATAGAGCGTCAGCAGCGCCTGCGCCTCGGAAAGCTCCGCCTCGCGCCGCCGGTCATGCGCCGCGTTTACGAGCGCGATCACAGCGTAGGCCAGCGCCGCCAGCGCGAACGCGGCGGGGATGAGCGGCTCGTGCCGGACGAACCAGCCTGCCGCGCCAAGCCCGGCGAAAAGCGCCGCAAGCACCCAGAACGGCACAGATGGCCGGTGCTTTTTCGCCGTCAGCCGGTCAAATTCGCGCATATCGCGCTGCGCCTTGTCGAGAAGCCGTTCCTCGTCCACCCCGGAAAACGCCTGCGGGCAATTGGGGCGCGCGGGCGCGGCTGCGGCCGGCTCCACCTCCGGCATGGAAAGCAATGCGGACGCTTCCTGCGAGAGCGCAAGCAGCGCGTCCTCTCGCGGAAGTCTCGCGCACACGGCAGACGCAGCGTTTTCCCGGTTCGCTGCCTGCATCGCGGCGCGTTTTGCATCGTAGAGTTGGGCCTTTTTCTGCTGCACGTCCGCCGCGCGCAGCGCCCGCAGATCCGCTTCGCAGGCAGCCTGCTGCGTTTGCAGCGTTTGCAGCTGCGCGCGCAGCGCCAGGTTTTTTTCATGTTCCCTCGCCAGCGCGGTCAACGCGCCGTCTACGGTGGCAAGTTCCCGTTCGGCGTCGGGGATGAGGCCGGTTTTATTGTGCCGGACACGGTTCTGCCATGCAAGCAGCCGCTTGTCGGCGGCAGCAAAGCTGATAGCCTCGTCGCCGGTCGTGACGAGTGCGGACAAACGCGCTTCCAGATCGGCGTCTGCTGTCAGTCCGAGTCCCGCCTGGCTGACAAAGGCGCTGCGCTGGTACACGCTTTTCGGAACACCCAGAAGCATCTCGCCGCAATTCGCGCCCGTCATGCCCTCGACCGGCAGTCCGGAATCGGTATAGACGGCGGAAAATACGCCGAGCGGCGCACGGGCCGTCGAGGTGCGTGTGATCGTGATGCGCCGCCCGGCGTGTGTAAGTTCAATTACGCCCTCCATCGGCTTTCCGCTCCACGGCTGATATTTCGTCTTGACGGGCAGAACACCCGTTTTTACCCGCTCGGAGGTATCGACGCCATAGAGCATGGCAAGCAGAAATTCCGCCCATGTACTTTTTCCGGCTTCGTTCGGCATTTGCAGGACATTCAGGCCATCTGTAAGCGACAACGTCTCCTGTTCAAGTCTGCCGAACGTCGCGGTCATGCGCAGAAGCTTCATTCCGCCGCCTCCCTTCCGTCCATGGCCGCACAGCCACAGCGCGCGGCCAGCGCAATCATATGTCTGTCGCTCTCATTCTCAGCCGCGTCATACTGCGCCTTGAGCGCCTGCAGAAACAGACCGCGCAGCGTATCCTCCTCCGCGCCCTCCCAAAGCGCACGGCGGGGCCGCGTCTCGTCGCGGACGGTCAGCGCGTAAAAGCGCGGGGCCAGCGCCGCCTGCAGTGCAGGCACATCGACCGGCTCCGCCTCTCCAGTCAGGAGCACACGGTAAATATCGTTCTGCGTATCCTCCGGCAGCGCCGCCGTAACGGCGGAGAGGGCATCGTTCCCCGCCTCTACGCGGAGAATTTCGTATTTTCTGCCGGGCAGCGGCAGAAAGTCCAGCCGGACGCCGGAATCGGAGATCTCACCGAGATACACACCCTTTTGTCCGAGTTCGTCAAAGCCGCGTCCCATCGCACAGCCGGGCCATGCGTAGCACGTTTTTCCGCACCGCAGCAGCCCGCTCGCCTGATGGATATGGCCAAGCGCCAGATAGTCAAGGCCGGAGGCCTCCAACTGGGCCTGCGTGATGGGGTTATAGGGCGAGGCCGCCTGCGTCGGGTTTCCGTGGACGACCATAAGGTTCGTCATGCCATCCGATTTCGCGTGAAAGCCCTCGAGCAGCGGCTTTTCAAACCGTGCGGTAAAGCCCGCGCCATAGACGCGCAGGTTTTTCTCCGGCAGTTCAACAGCCTCAATTTCATCCGTTTTGAAAATATGCACGTTTTCCGGCCAGACCTCCGTCAGATACGCGCTGCCGGGCAGCAGGCAGTCGTGGTTACCGGGGCTGATAAAGACCGGCGCGCGAATGGCGGAAAGTGTCCGCTGAAGCGCCAGCAGCGTCTCGTCCGACGCGCCTGCGCTGTCAAACAGGTCGCCTGCCAGCAGGACAAGATCGCAGTCATGCGTGTTGGCCGCCTCGGCAAGTTCGGTCAGAAACGCGCGCTGCTCCCGCCGCCGTTCGGCGGCCTGTTCGGGGCTGAGCGCGGCGAACGGCGCGTCCAAATGCAGATCGGCAGCATGCAGAAATTTAATCACGGAGCACCACCCTTTCCGCGCCTGTACAGTGCCTGGATTGCGCGTCGATGGTAAAGACCGCGCCTGCAAGCATGCACGGCCCCGTCGCAGGCTCATAGCGAGAGGTAAGTTCCCCCCGGAAGTTTGCGATAGACTGCTCCGGCTTCACGCCGATGACGGAATGCACGGGGCCGGTCATACCGAGGTCCGTAAGATAGCCGGTGCCCTTCGGCAGAATCTGCTCGTCCGCCGTCTGCACATGCGTGTGCGTGCCCCACTGAGCGGAAATTTTCCCGTCGAGATAATACGCCATGGCAAGCTTTTCGCTCGTTGCCTCGGCGTGAAAATCCAGAAGCACCGGCAGCCCATCCAACTCCTTCAGGACCTTATCGATCACGCGGAAGGGATTGTCCGGCCGGAAGTCGAGATTGCACCGGCCCAGCAAATTGACGATGCCAACCGGTCCGATCTTCGTCTCAAACGTTCCGAACCCCCGTCCCGGCAGGCTCGGCAGCAGATTGACAGGCCGCAGGATATAGGGGCAGTCGTCCAGATACGCGCAGATCTCGCGCCGGTCGAACGAATGATTTCCGAGTGTAAGGATGTCTGCGCCCGCGTCCAGCATCCGGTCTGCCTGCTTTGGCGTCAGGCCGGTTCCGCTGGCATTTTCACCGTTGACAACGCAAAAATCAATGCGGTATAACTTTTTCAGGCTTCGCAGATGCTGTTCCAGACACTGCAGTCCGCCTTCGCCGACCACGTCGCCGACGGCCAGAACACGAAGTTCCATAAGAAGCCTCCTTTACATATCATTTTTTTCAGTATACCATTTAAAAAATTTTTTGGCAATGCTATACTGTATCCTGAAACCAACGGGACGCGTTTGCGTCTTTACAGACAGAGAAAGGAGCACACAGATGGAGGATTCCGCAATTATCGATCTGTATTGGGCGCGCGAAGAGCGTGCGCTCAGCGAGACGGATGCGAAATACGGCGGCTATTGCCGCTCCATTGCCCATAATATTCTGAAAAACCGCGAGGACAGCGAGGAATGCGTCAGCGATACCTGGCTGCACGCATGGAACGCCATGCCGCCGCAGCGGCCGTCGATTCTGTCGTCGTTCCTTGGCAGGATCACGCGCAATTTGTCCTTTGACCGCTGCCGCAGGCAAAACGCGGAAAAGCGCGGCGGCGGGTCGCTGCCGCTGGCGCTGGATGAATTATCCGAGTGCGCCCCGGCTCCCGGCCGGGTCGAGCAAGCGCTTGAAGCACGCGAACTGGCAGAGGCCATCGACCGCTTTCTTCGGACGCTTCCCGAGCGCGAATGCAGCATCTTCCTGCGGCGGTATTGGTATGTCGATTCCGTGCAGGATATCGCCGCGCGGTATGCGCTTCGGGAGAACACCGCAAAATCCATTCTGTTCCGAACCCGGGAAAAGCTGCGCCGGTATCTCGCCGGAGAGGGGATCATCGTATGAAAGAACAAAGTGAAAAGCTATTCCGCGCCATCGGCGATGTCGGTGACGATCTGATTGCGCAGGCCGATGCACCGGTCAAAAAAGCGCCTCGCGTGTGGGTCAAATGGGCCGCGCTTGCGGCCTGCTGCGCGCTGGTGATCGGCGCGGCGGCATTTGTCGTGCCGATGTTCCACGCAGGCTCGTCCGCGCCGGAGACGGCATCTGCTCCGACGGCGGATACCGCGGCGCTGGAAGCGCCTGCGGAAGAGGAAATGGAAATGACGATGGAGGCCTCGGAGGCGCCCGCCGAGGCCATGCCGGAAACATCCCCGGCAGAGCCCGCGGAGCAGAAAACTCGGACGCTTCCGGGCGCGGACTGCTTCACGGTCGTGCCGGAGAGCGTTACACGCACGTCGGCAGATTTCACGCTGACAAACGAAGAAGACGCTGTGCTTGCACTGCGCAGCGAATACTGGCTGGAAACACTGACGGATGGCGAGTGGCAGCCGCTGACGTCGAATCTGATGAAGTCTCAGAGCCAGACGGACGAATCCGCGCTGGAATCGACCGTCTGCACACTGCACTATGACTGGCAGACGCTCTACAGTGAGGTGGAGCCGGGTGACTACCGCCTTGCCCAGCCCGTGATCCTGCCGGACGGGTCAGACTATACGCTGTACGCGGAATTCACAATCGAATAACAATAAATTGCCCCGCCGCATTTAGACTGCGGCGGGGTGTCTTTTACCCGATGAACCCGATGGCGCTGCGGCAGACAAAGTAGAACAGGCGGTCTTCGCTGTTGGCGAGAATCAGAACATCTCCGACCTCGCCGAGCACGCTGGCGTTGCCGACGACGAGCGGGCCCGCCGTCACGGACACCGTGCCGCGTCCGGCGATATCGTCCGACGAGCGGTCGCACGGCGTCGGCTTGACAGGCGTTGACGGCATGGGGCCGCAGCCGGCATGGGTGGCCTGATAGAAGAGTTTTGCAAGTTCGTTGTAGGCCGCCTCCGCACTGGGGAAGTCAGTCGTCTCCGTCACGCCGAAAGCTACGGCGCTCACGCTGCACAGCCGCACAGAGTCCGCGTCAAAATACGGCCCCTCGGCGCAGCAGGCTGTCTCCGCGCCCCCGGTGCAGATGGGGTTGGGATAGTAGATCTGGCCGGAAACCTCTAAATTCTCACACGAATCCGGCGTGATCTTCACAAATTCCCCGTCCAGAGGCCCGGTCAGGTTGTCGTATGGAGTTGTGGCCGCTGCGGGACAGTTCAGCGACGAGCCGAGCACAAAATCGCGCGTGATGAACGCAAACTGCTTATAATCCGTCAGTGCCGCAAAGCGCGGACGGCACAGCAGCTGCAAAGCCGCAACGAGCCCCGGCGCACAGGAACATCCGCAGCCGCAGCTGATGTCGGCCTCCGTGACCGGCGCGACGGGCCGCTCACCACCCGGCCAGACCGGCGGGAACGGGGGCGGATACGGCGGGAACGGCCCCGGCCCGGGACACGGCGGCGGACAAGGCGGCGGGCAGGGCGGCGGACACGTCTGCTGGCTGCCGCCGGAACAGGCCGCGCAGCCCTGAACTGCCTGCGGCTCGGGACAGCCCCCGGTCGTCGTATAGTTGCAGGGTTGATTCATAAAACCCCTCCTTCAAAGACAAGAATGTTTTCTGTCTTCCCTACCATATGCCGGACCCGCCCGTTTGGTGCATAGTTGCAAATCCGGGTGCAATGCGGTATGATGCAGCTATCCGGAAATGCAGAAGGAGAAGCTGGTATGATAATGAAAAAATCGCGTTCGGCAGCCGCAGCGCTGCTCTGTGCGTTGTGTCTTGTGCAGGCGGCAACTCCTGCGCTGGCAGCGGAGGCCTATACTGCCCCCGAGACAGCAGGAAAAACTGTGGAAGAACTGATCGACGAGTTTCGCGCGGAGCATGCACTGACCGAGGACAATTTTGAGATCAGCTTCTATGTGCCGGAAACGGGCGAAAGCTACGAGTTCAACGAGACGAAAATGCTCTACGGCGCAAGCACCTATAAGCTGCCGCTGAACCTGTATTATTATGATATGCAGCTTGCGGGCAAGATCACCGGAGATACGATGATCACGCAGGGCACTTCGCTGGACGAGGCGCACTATCAATCGCTGGTTTATTCCAACAACGAACTTTCGTATTCCCTCTGGCGGCGCATCGGCGACTGGCCGGAATACAAGATGGCCATGCGCAAATATTTCACCATGACCGACGACGAGATCCCGCAGAATTACTATTATGACCACCTGTTCTGCACGCGCATGATGATGGACACGCTGAAGGTCGTCTGGGACGGACAGGAGCACTATACCGAGTTGATCGACTACCTGAAAATTGCCTGCCCGGACGCGTATTTCAAGACGTATCTCGACGTGAATGAAACGCCCATCGCGCACAAATACGGCAGCTACGAGGGCGCGGAGAACGACGTCGGCATCATCTGGGCCGAGCGGCCGTTTCTGCTGGCCGTGTACACGAGCGGACTGTCCTACGGGCCGGGCGGCAATGTGGACATGGCGTATGCTGACGGACAGAGCGCAGGCTCTGTTGTATGCGGACAGCTGGCAGTGCTGTTGAAAGCCTATCTCGACGAGCAGGTGCAAGCTGAGCGCGAGCAGGCGGAAAAGGAAGCCGAAGAAGCCCGTCTCGCCGAAGAGCAGGCGAAGGCCGAGCAGGCAGAAAAAGAGCGGCTTGCCGCCGAAGCGAAAGCCGCAGAGGAAAAGAAGGCCGAGGAAGAACGGCAGGCCGAGCTCCAGCGGCAGGCCGAGGAGCAGGCCGCGCAGGAGGCAGCGCAAAAGGCCGCCGAGGAAGCCGCCCGCGAGGCCGCACGGCAGGCCGCGCACCGCAGGCTGGTCATCCGGCTTACCTGCGTGGGCGCGTTCAGCGCGCTTGTCATTGCGCTGGCTGTTGTGCTCATTCGGAAACTCCATAAGGCAGGCAAATGCTGATTTAACACAGAGATACCGTGATCGTATGCACGTTTCTGTTTCGCCGTTGATTACCGTAAAATCAACGCACTCACGGGATGATCCGGCTGGGCTTTTGGTAGCGCTCCTGCTCAGAGAAGATACAGCCGCAGTATTTCTGCATATAAAAGCCCAGTTCCCGCGCACGGGCCTGCCCGTCGCGGAACATGGGGCGGAAATCCTGATAGTAGAATGTCACACCGTTTTCCTCCGCTGCGAGGTAAGCCACATCGCGCATCAGTTCGTGCTTCTGATAGGGGCTGATGAACAGCGACGACGTAAACGCGTCGAAGCCGCCCTCCTTCGCGGCCCGTGCCGCCTCAAAAAGCCGCATTTCGTAGCATTTAACGCACCGGCCCGCGATATCGTCTGCTACCTCGCGCACGAACGGCCGCAGGCCGTAATCGTCGCGCACGAGAAGCGGCAGTTCGATGGTCTTCGCGTATTCCTGTAAGCAGTTCCGCCGGGCACGGTATTCGGTAAATGGATGAATGTTGGGGTTATACCAGTATCCGGTCAGATCAATCCCGTCCGCGCGCAGCGCGTCGATCGGCATATTCGCGCAGGGCGCGCAGCAGATGTGCATCAGTAATTTCATGACGTTCGCCTCCTGTTTGTGCACTAAGCATATCACACATCGCCATTTCTGTACAGATTGCAAAAAAGAATCTGCGACATTCCGTAGAAAATGAACATGGACAAGCGGCAGGAGCAGTGCTATAATTCCATCTAATATCAGATACAAGCAAAACTGAACGCAGAAAGGAAGATGTTCCATGGCATTTCCCATTGAAAGCTACGCAGCGAAAATACAGCGGAAGCTGTTAAAAAAGCAGCGCGTGATCGAAGCTGCCTCCGGTAGGCAGAAGGCTGATCTGGTGCTGAAAAATGCAACGTATGTCAACGTGTTCTCCAATGAACTGCTGACGTGCGACATCGCCGTGGCGAACGGCCTGATCGTGGGTCTTGGCAGCTACGAGGGCGAAGTCGAATACGATATGACCGGCAAAATCGTCTGCCCGGGCTTCGTTGACGCGCACATCCATCTGGAATCCAGCCTTGTCACGCCGAAGGAATTCGTCCGCGCAACGCTGCCGCACGGCACGACCACGGTTATCACCGACCCCCATGAGATCACCAACGTCATGGGCACCGACGGCATCGATTACATGTTCCAGGCGACCGAGGGACTGCCCATCGACGTGCGGTTCATGCTGCCGTCCTGCGTCCCGGCCACACCGATGGACGAATCCGGCGCGAATCTGGACTACCGCGCCATCGACTCCTTCTACGACTATCCCAGAGTGCAGGGTCTTGCCGAGATGATGAACTCCTACGGCGTGATCCACAACGACCCGGAGGTCGTCTCGAAGATCGTCGCTTCGCAGGCGCACCACAAGAAGATCGACGGCCACGCACCGGGCCTGCAGGGCAAGGATCTGGATACCTACGTTGCCGCCGGCGTCTATTCCGACCACGAGTGCGCCACGATGGAAGACGCACTTGCAAAATTGCAGCGCGGCCAGTTTATCATGATCCGCGAGGGCACCGCCGCACGCAACTTGGAAGCGCTCGCTCCCCTGCTCACGCCGCAGTACGCTGAGCGCTGCATGTTCTGCACTGACGACAAGCACCCGAGCGACCTGCTGGAAAAGGGTCATATCGACTATATCGCCCGCGAGGCCATCAACAAATATGGCGTCGATCCCATCATTGCCGTCAAGGCCGCCTGCCACCACGCCTCACGCTACTTCCTGCTCAATAACCGCGGCGCGATTGCGCCCGGGTATCTGGCCGACTTCGCCGTGATCGACAATTTCAAGGACTTCAACGTCGAAATGGTCTTCAAGAAGGGCATTCTGTACTGGAACAACGGCGAACTGCGCGACTTTGAAGCACCGAAGATCGAGGAATATCTCGACAAACGCGCCCATGACACTTTCCACGTCTCGACGCTCACGCCCGATGATTTCCGCGACACGCGCCAGAGAGGTGTTCTGGGCATGGTCCCGGGCGAGATCATTACAACCGACAATGGCTACGCTGACCACGTCGATCTAGAAAAGGACATTCTGAAAATCGCCGTTGTCGAGCGCCACAAGGGCACGCACCACATCGGCCTCGGTTACATTCAGGGCTACGGTCTGAAATCCGGTGCAGTTGCAACCAGTATTTCGCATGACTCGCACAACATCATCGTCGTCGGTACGAACTCCGCCGACATGGCGTTCGCCGCGAATTACATCGTCGAACATCACGGCGGCATCGTCGTGGTCGAAAATGGGACAGTGAAAGGTGACGTTGTGCTGGAGATCGCAGGCATCATGTCCGACCGTCCGCTGACCGAGGTCAACGACCAGCTTGAGGCAGCCAAGGATGCAGCTTTCACGCTCGGCGTCAGCCGAGGCATCGACCCGTTCATGACGCTCAGCTTCATGGCCCTGCCCGTTATCCCCAAACTCCGCATCACCACCCGCGGCGTCATCGATGTCGATACCCAGCAGTATGTATAATCCAGCCGGCCCGCAGGATGCTTCCTGCGGGCCGGTTTGCGGCATTGCAATACCTTCGGAAATATGGTATGATATTCCCACTTGGTAACCTTACCGGAAGGGGGAACTGCTTTGCTTTATCTGCTACTTGCGCTGTTTACGGCTGCGATCGTCGCAGTTGATCAGCTGACAAAATATCTGGCTGCATCCAATCTCGTGGGGAAAACCGTCACGCTTATCCCCGGCTGGCTCCAGCTGCACTATATCACAAACGACGGCATGGCGCTGAGTCTGCTGCGCGGCGCGCGGTGGCTGTTCGTGGTCATGACGGCGGTGTATCTCGCAGTCGTGATCTATGTGCTCGTGAAAAAATGGTTCAAAAAAACGCCGGAGTTGTGGTGCATCGCGGCCATCACCGGCGGCGCGATTGGCAATTTCATCGACCGCATCTCCACGGGCCTTGTCATCGATATGATCTGCATCCCGTGGTTCTCCACGTTCAATGTGGCAGATCTGTTCATCACATTCGGCGCGCTGATTCTCGTGGTCTATATTCTGACGAAGGACAAGGAACTGCTGGCCGACAAGCCGAAGGAGCAGAAGAAACCGCATGACGCTGACGCTTGACAAAGACGGCGAACGGCTCGACAGCGCGCTCAGCCGCCTCGTGCCGGAACTTACCCGCAGTCAGGCCCAGCGCCTGATCGAGCAGGGCGCGGTCACGCGGGACGGAAGACCCGTCAAAAAGAACGAAAAGCTGCCTGCCGGGACGACGCTGGAGTTGGCAATTCCCGAAGTGCGTGAGACGCCCATCGCGGCGCAGGAGATCCCGCTCGAGGTCTGCTATGAGGACGCGGACGTAATCGTTGTGAACAAGCCCAAGGGGCTTGTCGTTCATCCAGCCCCCGGTCATGCAGACGGCACGCTCGTCAACGCACTGCTGGCACACTGCGGCAATTCTCTGTCCGGCATCGGTGGGGAAAAGCGGCCCGGCATCGTCCACCGCATCGACAAAGACACATCCGGCCTCATCATCGCAGCCAAGAACGACTTCGCGCACGCCGCGCTTGCCGCGCAGCTGAAGGATCACAGTCTGGCCCGGACGTATGTGTGTATCGTCTGCGGCAATATCAAGGACGATTCCGGCACCATCGATGCGCCTATCGGCCGCCACCCGGCCGACCGCAAGAAAATGGCCGTCACGGAGAAAAACAGCCGCAGCGCCGTAACGCACTGGCGCGTGTTGGAGCGCTTTTCCGGCTATACGCTTGTCGAGTGTAAGCTGGAAACGGGCCGGACGCACCAGATCCGCGTCCATATGGCCTACCGCGGCCACCCGATCTTAGGCGATATGGTCTACGGCCGCAAAAAGCCCGAACTGGGTCAGGACAGCCAATGCCTGCACGCGAAGGAACTTCGCTTCGTGCACCCGCGCACGGGAAAGCCCGTGACTGTCTCCTGTGAATTGCCGGACTATTTTGCCGCGCTTCTGGAAAAACTGCGCAGCGGCTACAGAAGGGCTTGACTTTTTAGCCTCAGTCTGCTACCATGATGCCATCTTCAACATGAGGTTTTTACGATGTACGTTTCCATTCTGTTCGCGTTTCTCTTTACCTTTACTGGCTTACAGTAAGGGTAATTTGTGATGCGCAGAAACGACGTCAGGTTCGCAACGCGGCACAGATTACACTGTGCCGCGTTTTTTGTTTGTATTTTCTGAAAGGATGGGAATATAGAATGGAGCTTTCTGATTACAGAGCACAGATCGACCGAATTGACACGGAACTTCTGCGGCTGTTTGCCGAGCGGATGCAGACAGCTGCGGGGATCGCAGCATATAAAAAAGCGCACAGCCTGCCGGTTCTGGACGCTGGGCGGGAACGCGAGAAGCTGGCGCAGATCGTAAAGGCCGCGCCGGAGGATCTGCAAGAGGAGGCCGTGAGCCTCTACCGGCTGCTGTTCTCTCTCAGCCGCAGCTACCAGCGCGATTTGCTGGACGAAAAAACAACGCTTCCTGCGCTTCTCAAAACAGCGCTGGAGCAGACGCCGCAGCTGTTCCCGCCCACAGCAGCTGTCGCCTGCCAGGGCGTCGAAGGCGCGTATTCGCAGCAGGCCTGCGATAAACTCTTCCAGCATCCGAGCGTGTTCTTCTGCGCAACATTTGACAAGGTTTTCTCCGCCATCGAGCAGGGCCTGTGCCAATACGGCGTTCTGCCGCTGGAAAACAGCACAGCAGGTTCTGTCAATGCGGTGTACGACCTCATGCAGAAGCACAACTTCTCTATTGTTCGCAGCGTCCGCCTGCGCATAGATCACAGTTTGCTTGCCCTGCCGGGCGTGAAGCCGTCCGAGATCCGCGAGATCGTTTCGCATGGTCAGGCACTGGAGCAGTGCTCCGAATTTCTGAAGCAGCTGCCGAACGTGACTGTGGCCCGCTGCGAAAACACGGCGGCAGCGGCCCGCATGGTTGCCGAGTCCGGCCGGCGTGATCTTGCCGCCATCGCCTCGCCTGCCTGCGCGGAAATCTATGGTCTGCATCCGCTTCAGGAGCGCGTGCAGAACGAGCACGGCAATTATACCCGCTTCATCTGCATTGCGGCCAAGCCCGAGGTCTATCCCGGTGCCGACCGGACGAGCCTGCTCGTCACGCTCTCCAACGAGCCCGGCAGCCTCTATCAGGTGCTGGCCCGCATTTATGGCCGCGGCATCAACCTGACAAAGCTGGAAAGCCGGCCCATTCCCGGCTCGGACGACACGTTCCGGTTCTACTTTGATCTCGAGGCCTCCGTCTACTCCCCGGAACTGCCGAAGCTTCTCGGCGAACTGGAATCCGTCTGTGAGCACGTCTGCTACCTCGGCAGCTATTCTGAAACGGTATAAAATACGCAGCCGCCCTCTGTCTGTGAGGCAGAGGGCGGCTGCGTATTATTCTGCATCTTCCGGCTGCCAGAAGATGCGGAAGGCCGTGGGGAGGGCGATATCCTGTTGGAACCTTGTGCCGCTGACCCATGTGAAGCTGTCTGCTGGCATCGATACACGGATATCATAGCAGCGCATGCGCCACTCGACATGCGTGAAGATATGCGTCCGTTCGCGCGTGCGTGTCAACTCCTCCGGAACAAGGCCCCAGCTGTCAAGCAGTGCAAGCGCCTGCTGCGCGTCCAGTGTTCCTTCCACATTCGGAAGTTCCCAGAGCCCGGCAAGCAGACCCGTCTCGGGCCGCTTGCGCACGGCGTACTGCCCGCCGCATTGAAGAAAGAAGACCGTCTTTTCTTCGATGCGGCGGGGCTTTTTTGCCTCCTTGACGGGGAGCGAAGCCCACGCGCCGCTCTTTTCTGCAAGGCAGACTGTCCGCAGCGGACAGGCATCGCACTTCGGCGCGCCGTTTGGGACGCATACACAGGCTCCCAGTTCCATCAGTGCCTGCGTCAACTCGCTCCGCTTTCCGGGATTTGCAGCGTAAACCGGGCGGAGCGCCGTCTCATACGCCTTTTTGACGGCAGGCCGCGTGACCGGAGCCGTATCCTGCGTCACGCGGGAGAGTACGCGCAGCACGTTCCCGTCAACCGCCGGCTCCGGCACGTCAAAGCAGATGGACGCGACCGCGCCAGCCGTATAATCGCCCACACCTGGAAGCGCCCGGATCTCGGCGTATTTCCGCGGAAACGCGCCGCCATGCTGCACCATGATCACGCGGGCAGCCTTTTGCAGATTGCGCACACGGGAATAATAGCCCAACCCCTCCCACAGTTTTGTGAGACGGTTCTCCTCACAGGCCGCAAGAGCAGCGATATCGGGCAACTCCGATAAAAACCGCGCGTAATAGCCCTTCACCGCCTCCACGCGTGTCTGCTGAAGCATGATCTCCGACAGCCAGACGTGGTACGGTTCATGATCCTGCCGCCACGGCAGCGCACGGTGTCCCGCAGCATACCAGCCGAGCAGCCGCTCGGCAAGCGAATCTGGCAGCTGCATGGCAATCCCCCCTCTCTAATACAGAAAAAACGCCGGGGGAAATCCTCCGGCGTTTTGGGTTTATTAATAGCCGGGCTTGCCGAGCAGGTGGAACATGTTCTTCTTGTAGGCCTCGACGCCGGGCTGGTTGAAGGGGTTGACGCCCTCCATATAGCCGGACACGCCGCAGGCGAACTCAAAGAAATAGATCAGCGCGCCCAGCGCTTCCTCGCCAATCTCCGGCAGGCGGATCTCGGTGACGGGCACGCCGCCGGAAATATGCGCGGCCTTGGTCGCTTGCATGGCCTTTTCGTTGATATAACTCATCTCGCGGCCCGCCAGATAGTTCAAGCCGTCCAGATTTTCCTCGTCAGACGGAACAGTAACAGATGTTCTGGAGTTGTCGAAGAAGACAACCGTTTCCTGCAGCATGCGGATGCCATCCTGGATATACTGGCCCATGGAGTGCAAATCGGGGGTCAGATCAACGGAGGCCGGGAAAATACCCTTGCCGTCCTTGCCCTCGGACTCGCCGTAAAGCTGCTTCCACCATTCGGCCATGAAGCGGAACGCGGGCTCGTAGGCAGCCAAGATTTCAATATTCTTACCGTCCGCGTACAGAGCCTGACGGCTCATGGCGTACTGCACGGCGGCGCTTTCCACACCGCGCTTCAGCGTATCCTCACGCTCGGCCTGTGCACCGTGCATGAGCGCTTCAATGTCGATTCCGCAGCAGGCGATGGGAAGCAGGCCCACAGCCGTCAGAACGGAATAGCGGCCGCCGACATTATCGGGCACAATAAAGCTTTCATAGCCCTCACGGGACGCAAGCGTCTTCAGAGCGCCGCGCGCCTTGTCTGTCGTGGCGTAAATGCGGCTCTTTGCACCCTCCACGCCGTATTTCTTCTCGAGCGCAGCCTTAAAAATGCGGAACGCGATGGCAGGCTCGGTCGTCGTGCCGGACTTGGAGATGACGTTCACGGAAAAATCGCGGTCGCCGATCATGGCGAGAATCTCCGTCACAGCGTCAGAGGAAATGCCGTTGCCGGCGAAATAAATGTCCGGGGTGTTCTTGGGCAGGGCATTGTAATTCGGACTCTTCAGCAGTTCAACCACAGCGCGTGCACCAAGATAGCTGCCGCCGATACCGATGACGACAAGTGCCTTGGAGTCAGACTGGATCTTCTTCGCAGCCTTCTGGATGCGGGCGAATTCTTCCTTGTCATAATTTACCGGAAGATCGACCCAACCAATAAAGTCATTGCCCGCGCCGGTACCGTTTACCAGCGTGTCAAACGCGGCCTGCGCCGCGGTCTTGTCCGGCTGCTTGGCATAAAACTGCTTTGCGCCTTCAAAATTGATGCTTACCATATATTGATCGCTCCTTTTATGATGAGAAAATGACAAAACCAATGTGCGCCATTATGCTTCTGCGTCGCGCGCCAGAAGCGCTGCACCGATCATACCCGCTTCGTTGCCGAGCACGGCGGGTACAAGCTTGCCGCGCGTGGAATAAAAGCATTTTTTGCTGACCTTGTCCTGAAGCGGGTCAAACAGGAACGGACCTGCCGCGCTTAAGCCGCCGCCGAGGGCGAGAACTTCCGGATCGAGGATATTATAAATCGACGCGCAGGCAGAACTCAGATGTTCAATATAATCATCGAAAACAGCCGTCGCAGCAGGGTCGCCTGCCTTGGCGCAGTCGGTGACAAGCTTGGGCGTAATCTTTGCCGGGTCGCTGCCGGTCTTTTCGGCCAGCATGCTCTCCGGGTGCGCCTGCATGGCGCGCCGCCCCTCGCGCGTGAGTGCAGATGCGGCGCAGTAGGCCTCCATACAGCCGTGATTGCCGCAGGTGCAGGGCTCTCCGCCGTCAACCAGATAGGCATGGCCCAGTTCGACGCCGTGGTTCATGCCGCCGTTGAACATTTTGCCGTTCAGGATGATGCCTCCGCCAAGCCCCGTGCCGAGTGTCAGCAAAACGCCCGTTTTGCAGCCGACAAACGCACCCTTATAGAGTTCGGCCAGTGCAGCGCCGTTGGCGTCATTGGCGATATAAACAGGGATGCCGGGAAACTGCTCCTGCAGGAGTCTGCGCAGCGGAACATCGTGGAAATCCAGATTGTGCGCGTCAAGAACCGTCTCTCCGCTCGCGTCGATGCTGCCGGGGACAACTGCACCGAGCGATTCTACGCCGGAAAGCGACGCGTTCCGCTCTTCCAGCAGCGCAAGAACTGCCGCACGGATTTTTTTCACCATGTCCACCGCCGTTGTGTGCGGAAATGGGATGGATGCTTCAGCGGTCAATTCCAGCGTCTCGTCCAGCAGGCCGATCTTGACGTTGGTGCCGCCGATATCAATGCCGATCTGATACATGTGTGTTTCCCCTTTTCTTTATTCTTCGTCTCTCAGACCCAATAATTTCATGAAATTTCCGTACAAAATCTTTTGCTGGTCGCTCTCACTCAGACCAAGGGAGAAAAACCTGTTCAGTTCCTCCTTCGGGCTCCACATGGGAAAGTCCGTGCCGAAGATCAGCCGGTCTGGGCCGATCGCGTCGATGAAGCGCAGAACCATGTCCCGGTCAATCATGCCGAGCGTGGAGGATGTGTCGTACAGGACGCTTTCCGGCTGCAGATGCGCCAGCGACCGCGGCCAGCTGCGCCAGCCGCCGAAGTGTGCAGCCACAGCCCGCAGTTCCGGCACCCGCCGCAACAGATTCGTCAGCCGTTCGGGCGAGGAAAAATCATACCGGTCGTCGCCCATATGGAACAGCACCGGAAGATCACGCCGGGCAATGGCGCGGTACGTCTCAATGCCGCGCTCGTCGTCAATGGCCAGCTTCTGAAAATCCGGGTGAATCTTAACCCCACGCAGCCCAAGTTCCAGCATGCGGTCCAGTTCTTCCTCAAATCCGTCCATACCGGGGTAGATCGTGCCAAAGGCAAGATAACCGTCATGCCCCCGGACGGCTTCAGCCAGAAACGTATTGGCGTTCCGAACCTGACTGGCATTCGTCGCGGAGTTGGAGACAGCGCAGCGGGTAATGCCCGCAAGCTTGTCCTCCGCACACAGGCGCGGCATGTCCGCCTCGCGCTCGATGGGAACGCCATAGAAGCTGCCGATGGAGTGCGACGCCTTTTCCGCCAGCTTTTCCGGGAAAATATGCGCGTGGATGTCTGCGATCTTCATGAAAAAACCTCTTTTATTCTATACGGAGATATGCCCGGTATGCAGAGCCGAGCTTTCCGTCTTCAATCAAAGTTTATCACACTTTTTCCCTGCGTACAAGTGGCAGAAAAGCCGGAATCCGCATGGGATCCCGGCAAAATTTTGTCGCTTTCTTAGGCAGCCCGGTTCCGCAGTGCAAAGGACACGGCAAAGTAGACAGCCAGCAGCAGCGCGATCGTCGCACCGGCCGAGCAGCCAAGCCAATATGCCGCGCACAGTCCCAAAAGGCCGCATACAAGCGCGGACAGAACGGAGAGCAGATGATACTGCCGCAGATTCCGCGCCAGATTGCGCGAGGACGCCGCTGGGAGCACGAGCAGGGAGTTGATAACCATCAGGCCGACCCAACTCATTGCCAGCGTCACAACGATGGCGATTGCGACGGTAAAGAGCGTTTCATTGCGCTTCGTCGCCACGCCGCGTGAGGACGCCAGCTGCGGGTGCACCGCCGTAAGCACCAGCCGGTTTGCCCCGAACACCCAAAGCAGCACGACCGCCAACAGAACCAGCGCCAGCAGGCCGATCTCCTGTGGGGAAACAGACAGGATATCACCGATGAGATAGCGGTTGAATTTTGTAAAACTCCGCCCGCCGAGCGTGACGATAAAAATGCCGAGCGCAACGGCGGTGGAGGAAAAGACGCCGATGATGGTGTCCGCCGACTGGCTCGTCCGGCTGCGGACAAAGGAAAACAGCAGCGCGAACAGAACCGACAGCCCGACCGCAAAATAGATCGGCTGCACCGCGCCGCAGAGCACACCGATGGCGATGCCCGTAAAACCGGAATGGCCCAGCGCATCGGAGAAAAAACTCATTTTTCCCGTCACGATCATCGTAGACAACAGTCCGAACAGCGGCCCCAGCAGCAAAACAGCCAGCAGCGCGTTCTTCATGAAGTCCATTTCAAACATATGAATGCCGAGTGCGTTCAAAAACGCGTACCAGACGTTCATGCCTGTGCGCCTCCTCCCATGTGGAATGCCTGCGCAAATTCCTCTGAGTTCAGCACGTCCAGCGGTGTCCCGCGCCGGAGGATCTTTCCCTGTAACAGCACCACCTGGTCGCAGTATTGCTCCAGCATGGTAAAGTCGTGCGTCGTCATGAGGATCGACAGGTCGAATTTTTTCCGGATCTCGTCAAGCATGTCCATGAGAAGGCTCATGCCCTCGACGTCCACACCGGAAAGCGGCTCGTCGAGAATGAGAATATTCGGCATGGGCTCAAGCGCCAGTGCCAGCAGAACGCGCTGCAATTCGCCGCCCGAGAGCGTGCCGATGCGCTTGTCGATGAGCGCTTCACCGTGGACGTTCGCAAGGCAGGCCAAAACTTTTTCCCGCATGGCCCTTGTCGGGCGCAGAAACGCGGGGCGCTTGAAAATGCAGCAGGTAAAAAGATCCATCACGCTCACGGGGTCACCGCGGTCAAAGGCCGGGCTCTGCGGCACATAGCCGATGCGCAGCTTTGCCTCCTTGCCGGAGGCCTCATGGAAGGTGATTTTTCCCTCATATTCCCGCTGGCCCAGAATGGCACGGATAAGCGTAGACTTGCCCGCGCCGTTCGGGCCGATCAGCGCGACCATCTGGCCGCAGTGCATATGCAGGTCGATATTGTCCAGGATCGTCTCGCCGCCGATATGGACGGACAGATGCTCGATTTTCAGGCAGCAGGCGTGTTCGCAGTCGCCCGCGTGCGGGTGCAGATGTGGAATCATGAAAGCGCCTCCCGGATGATGTCAATGTTGTGATAAATTGCGTCCGTGCAGCCTGCCGCGCCGCCGTCCATTCCCATTGTAAGCGCAAACAGGCCGGTTCCGGTCTGCTTTGCGACAGTCTCCGCTGTCTGCCGTTCGCCGTTTTCCTCGCAGAAGACAGCAGGAATGTTTTCATCCTCTACCAGCCGGATGACGGACTCGATTTCCTTTGCAGACGGCTCGCTGCCCTCTTCAATTTCCATTGCGGCGGCGATCGTAAGTCTGAACGCGCGGGCGAAATAGGAAAAGCCGTCATGGAACGTCACAAGTTCCCGGCAGGAGAGGTTTTTCAGCGCTTCCTCGCCATAGGCCTGCGCGGCCTCGTATTCCGCCGTGACAGCAAGCAGGTTCTGCCCGATCAGCGTCTGCTTGTCCGGATAGAGGTCAGAAAGTCCGGCGGCGATATTTCTGCACATCTGGATACAATTCGTGGGCTCCAGCCAGATATGCGGGTCCTCGCCGTCCTCACCGGGAAGCGTTTCGACGCCGTCGGAGGCCGTGATGGTATGCTTCGCCGTGCGAAGCGCATCTTCCATAAAGTCCTCCAGCCCGAGGCCGTTCAGCACGACCACATCAGCCTGCCCGAGTTTCTCCATCTGCGCAACGGTCAGCGTATAGTCATGCAGGCACGAGACGCTTTCCGTCACGACCAGCCCGCAGCTTAAGTCCGTACCATCCAGCAGTGCTGCCGTCATGGCACGAACCGGTGCAGTGGACGCCAGCACGTCATAGCGCTCTGCCTTCCGCGCCGCGCAGCCGGAAAACAGCGTGCACAGCAGTGCCAGCGCCAGAAGTCCGGCAAAAAGCCGTTTTTTCAGATACATAATATATGGTTCCCTTCAAAACACTTTACTTTTATTATAGCGGTACTGTCAAGTAAGTTCTTTTTCCTCGCCGCGTCCCTGTTTTTGTGCATAGTGCCGAAGACACTTGTCCGCGCTGCGTGAAATTTTTTCAAAAAACAAGCAATTAGGGCTTGCTTTTTACACTTTACTTCGCTATAATGGCGACTATAAGTTCATGAACACTTGTCTATTGTACATGGACAGAAGGAGGAAATATTCTATGAAAAAGATCATCGCTCTGCTTCTGGCTGCCGTTATGGTCATGTGCCTGTTCGCAGGCTGCGCGTCCAGCGGCGGCTCCAAGGTCATCAAAATCGGCGTGTTTGAGCCGCAGTCCGGCGACAACGGCGCGGGCGGCAAGCAGGAAGTTCTGGGCATCCAGTATGCCAACTCCGTCAAGCCGACCGTGACAATCAATGGCGAAGAGTATAAGATCGAACTTGACATTCAGGACAACCAGTCCTCGACCGACAAGGCCGTCTCTGCGGCGCAGCAGCTGGTTGCCGACAAAGTTTCCGTCGTGCTCGGCTCCTACGGCTCCGGCGTTTCCATTGCCGCCGGCACCTACTTCGCAAACGCCAAGATCCCGGCCATCGGCTGCTCCTGCACCAACGCAGCCGTCACTGCCGGCAACGATTATTATTTCCGCGTCTGCTTCCTCGATCCGTTCCAGGGCTCCGTCATGGCCTCGTTCGCCATGGAAGAGTTCGGCGCCAAGAAGGCTTACGTTCTGTCGATGCTCGGCGACGACTACACTGTCGGCCTTGCCAAGAACTTTGTAAAAGCCTTTGAAGCCGCAGGCGGCGAGATCGTAGCCGATGAGACCTTCGTTGAAGGTACGGCGGATTTCTCCGCATACCTCAATAACGCCGTCTCCGGCGGCGCGGACGTCATCTTTGCGCCGTCCGCCATCGCCTACGCTCCGCAGATCATCGAGCAGGCTTCCGCTCTCGGCGTCAGCCTCCCCATCCTCGGCGGCGATACCTGGGAAAACTCCGCGATCTCCGATGCGCAGAACGGCACCGACATGCAGGTTTTCGTCTCCACGTTCTTTGACGAGAACGACGAGTCCGGCCTTGCCAAGGAATTCGTCTCCGGCTACAAGGCGTGGCTGAACGGCAATTCCCAGAACCTCACCAACAACGGCGGCAACGACGTTGTCGCGGCAGTCTCCGCGCTCGGCTATGACGCATATATGGCTGCAGTCGCGGCCATCGAAAAGGCCCAGTCCACCGACGGCACCGCCATCCGCGACGCGCTGGCCGGTCTGTCCATTGATCTCGTCACGGGCTCTTTGAGTTTCGATGCCAACGGCGACGCAGTCAAGAGCACCGCCTACATCAAGCAGGCGATCAATGGCAGCTTCCAGTTCTACAAGGTGCAGTCCGCCGACTGATCCATTGCCACGCAATACTGACCACAATGGCCTCCGGTCGGGGGGGATTCCCTCCGACCGGTGCATCGTTTCATCCGGCAGCGTCCGAACCCGCTGCCGGATGAAATCATTCTTTTATCGTCGTGTCCAAGCTGGCTCATTTCAGTGAGCGGTTCGCGGTTTGGACATGGCGATAAGCAAATAACAGGAGGTTCCCCTATGGGTGTTCTCAAGCAATGGCTGCCCTATGTCCTGTCGGGCATTTCGGCCGGCGGCCAATATGCGCTGATCGCCGTCGGCTATACGATGGTCTACGGCATTCTGCGCCTTATCAACTTTGCGCACGGCGATATTTTCATGGTCGCCGGTCTCATCATGGTCTATCTTTCGGCGACGATGCCGCTGTATGCTGCCCTGCCCGCCGTCGTGATTCTGACGGTCGCGCTCGGCTTTGCGGTGGAGCGCTGCGCATATAAGCCGCTGCGGCAGGCTCCGCGCATGTCCGTTATGATCTCCGCCATCGGCGTAAGCTATCTGCTGCAAAATCTTGCGTATTACGTCACCGGCGGCGTTCCGAAACAGTATCCGGAACTGCCGTGGATTTCCGACACCATCACGATTCTCGGCGCATCTACCAAGCGCGTAACCGTCATTACCCCCGTTCTGACGCTGGTGCTGGTCGTGGCGCTCGTGATTCTCATCAAGCGCACAAAGGTCGGCATGGCCATGCGCGCAGCCTCGAAAGACTTTGAAACGGCGCAGCTGATGGGCATCAAGATCAACTCCGTCATTTCCTTTACGTTTATCATCGGCTCCGCGCTGGCAGCTGTTGCCTCGTTCCTGTTCTTCTCGAACTACACGACCATCGCGCCGTCCTCCGGCGCCATGCCGGGCCTCAAGGCGTTCGTCGCCGCCGTCTTCGGCGGTATCGGGTCAATCCCCGGCGCGGTCATCGGCGCGTTCATCATCGGCATCTGCGAGAATCTGCTCAAAGGCATGAAGCTGACGGCCTTCTCCGATGCGTTCACGTTTGCGCTGCTCATCATCATTCTCGTCGTCAAGCCGACGGGCCTGTTCGGTGAAAAGCTGACAGAGAAAGTCTGAGGAGGAGCATATGGAAAAGAAAAAAGGCCTCTCTTTGCAGACCGTTCTGACCATCGCAGGTCTTGCGCTTATCTATCTGCTGGCGTTCCTGCTTGACCGCATTCCCGGCATCCCCATCATGCTCACGACAGTTCTGCGCAAGGGCGCGATCTACTCCCTTGTCGCCGTATCCATGAACCTCCTGAACGGCTTCACAGGCCTGTTCTCGCTCGGGCAGGCAGGCTTCATGCTGGTTGGTGCATATACATTCGCCGTCCTCAATATCTCGAGCGGCATCCGGTCTACCGTATATCAGTATTATGACCCGCTGCTCAAGTTTTCCCTGACCGAAACGCTTCAAAACGTGCTCGGCAATACGGCAGGTACGGTTCTCGGCGTATTCGTGTCCTTGCTGCTGGCAGGATTGCTGGCGGCGGTGCTGGCGTATCTGATCGGCCTGCCCGTTCTGAAACTCAAAAGCGACTATCTGGCCATCGCCACGCTCGGCTTTGCCGAAATTATCCGCGCGCTCGTTCAGCTGGAGGCGTTCGCGCCCATTACCAACGGCTCGCAGCTGCTGCGCGGCTTCCCATATTTTACGGATACATTCATGCCGTTCGTGATCGTCGGCATCTGCATTGCCGTTGTCGTGCTGCTCATCAACTCGACCTATGGCCGCGCGTTCAAGGCCATCCGCGACGATGAAATCGCCGCCGAGGCCATGGGCATCAACCTTGCCCATCACAAGCGCATGGCGTTTACAATCTCGTCCTTCTTCGCAGGCATTTCCGGCGCGCTGCTCGCCATGTACCAGACGACGGTGCAGGCCAACACGTTCAAATCCGCCATGACATATGAGATTCTGCTCATCGTCGTCATCGGCGGCATCGGCTCCATCTCCGGCAGCTGCATCGGCTCGTTTTTGTTCATCGCGTGCTCGGAGTGGTGGCTGCGGTTTTTGGACAACGAGACATATATCGGCGCGTTCAAGGTACCGCTGCTGCGCACGGGCTTCCGCATGGTCGTGTTCTCGGTCGTTATCATGATCGTGGTGCTCTTCTTCCGCAAGGGCATCATGGGTACCCGTGAACTTTCGCTGGCGGGACTGGCCGACAGGCTGCGGAAAAAATCCGCGAAGGGAGGGAAACAGGCATGAGTACGCCCGTTCTTCATGTGGAGCATATCACCATGCAGTTCGGCGGCGTCGTCGCCGTCAACGACCTCTCGATGGATATTTATCCAGGCGAGATCGTCGCCCTCATTGGCCCGAACGGTGCAGGCAAGACCACAGCCTTTAACTGCATCACCGGCGTCTATGAGCCGACAAACGGCCGCGTGGACTTCATGGGTGAACCAATCGTCTGTAACCATCCGCGCGGGAAAATGAAAAAGACCTACGCAGGCGAGCATGCAGAGCGCTATCTGTCCCTGCCCGCTGTCTCCTACACACCCGATAAAATCACGAAGCGCGGCATCGCACGCACCTTTCAGAACATCCGACTGTTCAAATCCATGACTGTCTTTGAAAACGTTCTGACGGCCATGCACCTGCGCCGCACATCCAATGTTTTCTCCGCAACCTTCCGCGCTAACCGCAGAGAAGAGGCCGCGCAGCGCGAAAAGGCGTTGGAACTTCTGAAAATCGTCGGACTCGACGATGTGAAGGATGAACTCGCTACAGCCCTGCCCTACGGCAAGCAGCGCAGGCTTGAGATTGCCCGTGCGCTGGCGACCAACCCGAAGCTGCTGCTGCTCGATGAGCCTGCTGCGGGCATGAATCCGCAGGAAACGCTTGAACTGACCGCTTTCATCCGCAGCATCCGCGACCGGTTCGGCCTTACGATCTTCCTCATTGAGCATCATATGAATCTTGTTATGGACATCTCCGACCGCATCTATGTCATCGACTTCGGCAAGCAGATCGCGGCCGGCGTTCCGGCAGAGATTCAAAACGATCCGCGCGTCATCGACGCGTATCTGGGGGTGGACGAGGATGCGTAACATTCTGGAAATCAAAAATCTGGTCGTCTCCTATGGCGGCATTGAGGCCGTCAAAGGTATTGATTTGAAGGTCGAGGAAGGCAAAATTGTCACCCTCATCGGCTCGAACGGTGCAGGCAAATCGACCACCCTGAAGGCAGTTGCCGGACTGGTCAAGCCGAAATCGGGTGAAATTCTCCTGAACGGTGCGAATCTGGTTGGAAAATCGACCGATCAGATCGTCTCGAGCGGTGTCACGCTTGTGCCGGAGGGCCGCCGTGTATTTGAAAACCTGACTGTGGCGGAAAACCTGCGCATCGGCGCATATCTGCGCAAGGACTCCCTCGCAGACGATCTGGCCCGCGTATATGACCTGTTTCCGCGGCTGAAAGAGCGCGAGTGGCAGCAGGCCGGGACACTCTCGGGCGGCGAACAGCAGATGCTGGCCGTTGGCCGCGCGCTTATGGCCAAGCCGAAGCTGATCATGATGGACGAGCCCTCCCTGGGCCTTGCCCCCATCGTCGTCCGGGGCATTTTCGAGATCATCCGCGAAATTAACCGCCAGGGCATCACGGTTTTGCTCATTGAGCAGAACGCAAATATGGCGCTGAAAATCGCTGACTGGGCCTACGTCATGCAGACCGGGTCCATTCTCATGCAGGGTCCCGGCGAAGAACTGGCCGCCAACGAGGAGGTCAAAGCCGCGTATCTCGGAACCGCAAAGTAATACTCCCCCGGTGGTCCGCATGCCACGGACTGCCGGGATTTTTTTGACTTCTGCGGCGGACGGCGCATAAAAAGTCTCTATTTTTTAAAAAGTCCGCAATTTTTTTGCATATCGTTTATAAATGCTTTACAAATCACCCGAATAAAGGCGCTATAATCAGCATAATCGAAACAAAGAGGAAGTGAACTGCATGGGAACAGATCCGTATCAGGTGCTGGGCGTGTCTCCGAACGCATCGGAGGACGAAATCCGGCAGGCATACCGCAGGCTGGCAAAGAAATACCATCCCGATCTGAATCCCGGCGACAAAACTGCTGCGCAGAAAATGAACGAGATCAACGCGGCCTATGACGCGATCAAGAATCCGCAGGCCTATCGTCAGCAGCAGGCGCAGCAGCAAGCCCAGCAGCAGGCCCGGCAGCAATATAACCAATCCAGTCAGCAATATTACGATCCGTTCTCGGATCCGTTCGGCTTCTGGGGCTCGCAAAACGACAGTCAGCAGAGCGACTGGCAGCAGACAAACCAGAATGGCTGGCAGACATGGTACACCTACCGTTCTTCTGACGAGGAGCAGGACGGCAGTGACGCCCCAGGCGGCTACCGCTGGACGTACCACCGCACCCGCCGGCGCGGAAATTTTCTTGTGCGGCTGCTGGGCTTTTATCTACTGATCCAGATTGTCGCCATGCTGTTCGGCAGCTGCGGCTATCGCGGCGCGTATTATGACCCATATTATTACCGCAATTACAGCTACAGCGATTCGGGAATCTATTCCGGCCAGAGCCAGTCGCAGACCGACTCCGGCACGGATTCCGGAAGCTGGTATTGAGCGTACCTATCTCACAGGAGGAACTCCGTATGTCCAGAACAATCGGTATTGATCTCGGCACAACCAACAGCTGCGTGGCGGTGATGGAGGGCGGCGAACCCGTTATCATCCCCAACGCCGAAGGCGGACGCACAACGCCGTCTGTCGTTGCGTTTTCCAAGACCGGAGAACGCATGGTCGGCCAGATTGCAAAGCGGCAGGCTGTCACAAACCATGACCGCACCATTTCTTCCATTAAGCGCCAGATGGGTACCAACTACAAGGTTTCCATCGACGGGCATAAATACACGCCGCAGGAAATTTCCGCGATGATCCTGCAAAAACTCAAAGCGGATGCCGAGGCCTTCCTCGGCGAACCTGTGACCGACGCCGTCATCACCGTCCCGGCCTATTTTACCGACGCACAGCGTCAGGCGACGAAGGACGCGGGCAAGATCGCGGGCCTCAACGTCCAGCGCATCATCAACGAGCCGACGGCAGCCGCCCTTGCCTACGGCATTGATAAAGAGCAGTCGCAGAAGATCATGGTTTACGATCTGGGCGGCGGTACGTTCGACGTGTCCATTCTGGATATCTCGTCCGGCGTGATCGAAGTGCTTGCCACGGCAGGCAACAATCATCTGGGCGGCGACGATTTTGACCAGTGCATCGTCGATTATCTCGTCTCCGAATTCAAGAAGCAGACGAAAATCGACCTGACGCGGGACCCCGCCGCCATGCAGCGCGTGCGCGAGGCCGCTGAAAAGGCCAAGATCGAACTTTCGTCCATGACCCAGACGACCGTTGAGCAGCCGTATATCGCCGTCGGCAAGCAGGGGCCGCTGCATATGGAGATCCCGCTCACGCGGGCAAAGTTCAACGACCTGACCTACCATCTCGTGCAGGCTACGCGTGAGCCGGTCAATCAGGCCATCAACGATTCCGGCGTTTCCATCTCACGGATCAGCAAGGTTCTCATGGTCGGCGGCTCAAGCCGCATCCCGGCTGTGCAGGATCTGGTGCAGTCCATGACAGGCTCTCTGCCGTTCAAGGGCATCAACCCTGACGAATGTGTCGCCATGGGCGCATGTTTGCAGGCGGGCGTCCTGTCCGGCAGCGTAAAAGGACTTCTGCTGCTCGATGTCACGCCGCTGTCGCTCGGCATCGAGACGCTGGGCGGCGTGTGCACGCGTATCATTGAGCGCAACACAACGCTCCCCATCCGCAAGAGCCAGATCTTCACAACGGCCTCCAGCTTTCAGTCGTCTGTCGATATCCACGTTTTACAGGGCGAGCGCCCCATGGCGCACCAGAATAAGGAACTTGGCCGCTTCCAGCTGACCGGCATCCGCCGTGCGCCCAGAGGCGTCCCGCAGATCGAGGTCACGTTCTCTATCGACGCCAACGGCATCGTAAACGTCTCGGCCAAGGATCTCGACACCGGAAAGGCGCAGCAGATCACCATCACCGCCTCAAGCAACATGAGCCGCGAGGACATTGACCGCGCCGTGCGCGAAGCACAGCGCTACGCCGCCGAGGACGCGAAGCTGAAAGCCGAGGCTACCGCGCGCGACCGCTGCGAACAGATGATCTTCCAGGCCGGAAACGCGAAAAATCTTCCCAAAGAAGACAAGGCCCGCTTGGCTGAGGCGGTCAAAAATGCCCGCCGCGCCATCAAGTCCAAGGATCCCGCACAGATGAACAGCGCAGCTGACCAACTGGAATCACTTCTTAACGAGGCCGGCGTGCACATCGACCCGAACGCGGAATACCGCGGCTCGGCCAGCTATGAAAATCCAAACAACGACTTCACCGACGATGCCGTTGACGCGGACTTTGAGGAAATGAACTGATCCCCCCACACTATAAGAAATCGTCCCCGGTTTTCTCTCTGAAAACCGGGGACGTTCTATTTCTGTGATCCTGTTACAGCTTTTCCAGCACTGCGTCCGGAACCGTGCAGTCGTCTGCGCTCAGGTCGGTTTGGAAGTCAAACTGTGCCGAGATCGACACCTGCGTATCGACAACGCCAACCTGCACGCTGCCGCCGGTCGTGACGCGGAGGGCCGTGATCGCCCCGTCCTGCACATCCAATTCCAGCGTTCCGGGCAGATACTGCACATCCAGCTTCTCCGCCTCCGGCGCGATGGCGCAGGCTGCTTGCTTCGTCTGCTCGGCGCTGAGGCTCAGCGTATAGCGCCAGCCGTTCTCCGTCTGTTCGCTCGTAACGCTGTCCTCCAGACAAGCGCGGTAGGCCAGATCAATCAGATCCGCACATTTGACCAGCGTCTGCTCGCTCGCAGTGGGCGTTCTGCCATCCTTGGAGAGAACCGTTTCCCCCGAGAAATAGAGTTCCAGCACACCCGCACGGATGCAGCTGACGGTTTTTCCTTCCTTTACGGTACGGGTGTAATCCAGCGACGTATCAAAGATCACGGGGCCGCAGTTGGCGCTTAGCTTGACGCGGGCTGACAGCGGGTCGCGTCGGCCAAGTTCAGAGGCAGCGGACAGCACGCGCACCAGATCCTCCGTCAGTTCCAGCTTGCCCTGATAGCCGCCGTTTGCAATCGCGTCGGTCACAGCCGCAGGGACGGCGTGCGTTGTCTGCGCGTCCGGCTGGACAGTGAGTTCAGCCCAGACAGTCATCGGCTGCATCTGGCCTGCACTGTTTTCCGCCTGACAGCTGCCGGAGGCTTCGATCGAGCGGATTACGCCGTCTTCAATGTGCATGCACAGGTCGATACTCTCAACGGCGCTGAGCGAGTCTGCAATCGTCGGCGTCAGCAGCGAGAGCGCCTGCTCCGCATCCTTACCGTAGGCGGTCACGGAATAGACCTCTTCACCGCTTTCACGGGCGTAGGTCACATCGGTCGCGTTGTAGAGTTCCAGCAGATGCTCGCCGAGCGTGGAATAGTCCGGGAACAGACCGTTCGTACGGTACGCACTGCCGTTTTCCAGATAAATTGCGCCGTCATAGTAATATAGCTGGACGCCGTTTTCCTCGATGCAGAGAATCGTGTTTCCGCCGGCCTGCGTGCGGAACAGGCGCGCATCCGTTTGCAGCGTCTCGTCTCCGAGATCCATCTGCACAGATGCGGTCATGTCCAGTTCCCTGCGGCCGGAGAGATCTTTCAGCAGCAGGAGCGCATCCACACTGCTCTTGAGACTGGCCCGGTAGATGAGGATTCCGGCTATGATCAGGGCAACGACCACGCCCCCGACAATCCACCAGACGCGGCGTTTTTTCTTCTTTTTCTGCACCTGCTCCAGCGTGACAGGCTCCGTCTGCGCATCCGGGTCAATGACGCCGATGACGGCGTCGGTCGCGCTCTGTTCATCCTGCATGGCCTTGCGCAGCGCCTGCATCTGGCGGCGGCGGGCCTTGCCAAGCTTATGGATCAGATGAATGATGAGCAGCACCAGCAGCGCCGCAAGTCCGGCCAGCACGATCCACACCCACCAGACGGGGAACGTGGACAGCACCGCAAGCTGTACGGTCTGCCCGGCAGCCTCAAAGGCCAGATAGCTTCCGACCTCGGTCGTCTCCACCTTCTTCCAAACGCCGTTTTCGTTTTCCACATAGAGATCCAGCTTTCCGCTCTGCCCATCGGGCGCGCGGAAGCGGATCGTATGCGTGTCTGCGCCGTCATCCGGCAGACGAAGCTGCCACTGCTCGACGACGGAACGCGCCACATGCGCGGCGGGCGCATGGCCGTCCGCAATGTTTTCGCAATATTTCCGAATAGCCTCCGGGATGCTGGCTGAGATCTCACCAAAGGCGGCCGGCGTGATAGCCTGCGGCTGCGCCTGCAGGCGGTCGCTGCTCGTATACGCGCCTTCGGCTAAGAAGACAGGTCTGCCGTCCGCGCGCTGTGCGTCGCTCGGGAGCGCGTCGATACTGGCATGGTACTGTGCGGTCACAGTGGTATCAAATCGGATGTTGTTCAGCGTCTGTACGTCCCACTCGCCGTACTGTCCGTCAACAGCAGGAATATCCGGGTACGCGCTGTCCGGCAGCGAATCACCATAACGGACAGCGACAGCCTTGAGCACCTCGCCGTCTGCGACGAACCGCACGGTAAAGGTTTGGAATTCGTCAGGAAGCGCCTTGTTTACCAGCAGCGCCTCATAGACCACGGGCTCCGCCTGTCCGGCAACGCTTGCGCCGTCAAGTCCGGCCAGCGTATCGGAGACAAAAACGTTATCCGCAAACGCGCCCGCGCCGCTGCCGCTGATCGCGCCTGCATACTGTGAATAATCGGTGATGGATACAAGTGATGTGCATCCGGAGACGGTGCTTCCGCTGCCGGTCACGCTGTCCGTCACGCCCGTGCCGGTGATGCCGCCGACATAGCGCCCGCCGGAAAGCGCGCACTTGGCCCAACAGTTTTCGATCACCGCGCTGCAGATGCCCGCGACACCGCCGACATAATCGCCGCTCTGGCTCTCTGCGCTGCCGTAGGCCTCACAGCTGTCGATCAGGCCGAGATCCATCCGGCCGCAGATCGCCGCCGCGCAGTCCTTTTTGGCTGTGACTGCACCGCTGGAAACGCAGCGCTGCAAAACGGCGCGCAGTTCGTACTGTTTACGCTCGGTCGAAGACAGACTCTTGCTGACATCGCTTTCGGGGTCGGCGCCGGCCTCCATGCCCATCGCGCCCGCGATGCCGCCGACATTTCGGTCAGCCTGCACCGTGCCCGTGTTTTCGCAGCCGCGCAGCGCGCCCATGGTGATGCTCTCCGGATCGGTCTGCGAGCCGTCGGTTACAAGATCGCGGTTTTCCAGACTGTCCATAGCGTCAAAGACGGTCGTACTGATCTCGTCCAGCTTGTCGCTGACGGCCTGCACGTCTTTTTGCAGCGTCTCGGACAGATTCGCCGCCTGTGAGCCGATGGCGCGCATCTGTGCGCCCATGCCGCTCAGCGCGCTTGCCAGTTCCGGCATGGAAGCGTCTGCATTCATCTGCAGCGACGCGCTGAGCGCGCCGGAGCCGTCTGTGCCGCCGGAGATTGAAATGTCAGACGGGTCAACGAATCCGCCCACGCCCGCGCCGATCCCGGCGTCCTTGTGGCCTTCAATTTCCAGCGGGTGCGTATCGACGCTGACGCCGCCGTCCGCTCCCGCACCAATGACGGCGCCAATGCCTGCCGACGCGTCCCCGACGGTGAGGTCTGCCCCGCCGCTCACACCGCCATTTGCCAGCGCACCCGCATCGATAGTTGCGGTCGCGCGGAGATTATTGGCTGCATTCGAGGCGCTGTCGAGATACGTTCCCATTCCGGCCAGCTGGGAGCCGAGGTCGCTTGCCGCACCGCCTGCGTCAGCGGTTGCCTGATCGGTGAGCGTTTTCAATTCCTTCAACTGGTTCTGCAGCTGCTCCTTTGTGCTCTCGGAGACAGTCACAGCGACATACGGCTCGACCTGACCGGCGATGCCGCCAACGTCCTTGCGGCCGTAGATCGTGCCGGAATTTGTATTGTTGAGCAGATACCCGCTCGTCACGCCCGCAATGCCGCCGACATTGTAGCCGACATGCTCATAGCCGACCGTGCCGGTATTTTCGCAGACTGCGATCAGGCCAGTATTCCGGCCCGCGATGCCGCCTGTGGCGGTCGTGGTGAGGAAGGTCTGCGTAGTGGTGAGATTGGCAAGGTCGAGCGTCATATCGATTTGGATATCGCTGAGACTCAGCGCAGTGTCTACATTATTGATATTGACGCTGCCGCTGTTCGTGCAATGCCGGATGGTGCCCGCATTCTGGCCCGCAATGCCGCCCGTGGCGTTCGTACCCTGCCCCTTGCCCTCAAACGAGCAGCTGACAATCTGCCCGGAGGCCTGATTGCGGCCCACGATGCCGCCGATCTGCGTGTCGCCCTGCACCATGCCGGTGAACGTGCAGCAGACGATTCTGCCGTAATTTTCGCCCGCGATGCCGCCGCAGGCGATCTTGTCGCCACCCGCAGCTACAGAGCCCGCAACATTCAGGTTTGCCACGCGTCCGCCGGGCAGGATCGTGCCGAACAGCCCGGCGGGGCTGGCATTTTGCGTGAGATTGAAATCGGAGATGGTGTGCCCGCGCCCCTCAAACGTGCCGCCGAAGGAAGCTGCGGGCGTAAAGTCCACGCCGGAGAGCGAAATGTCGGCGCGCAGGATAAAGGTTTTGCCCTGCGACCAGGTATCGAGGGAGCAGTTTTTCGCAAACGCGGCAAAATCGGCCGCAGAGTCCAGATAGACGGTCTGCGCACTGTCTGCTGCCCCCGCTGCCGGAACGAGCGCGAGGCACAGTGCAAGCGTGAGCAGCAGGGCCGTCACGCGGGCCCGGGGCGTTCTGTGGTTATTCATGCTCTGCATCCTCCTCTTCCGCTGTCACCGGTACTTCCGGCGTGCCGGGCTCCTCCGGCGGAGTCTCTGGTTCGGCCGTGCCGGAGAGCAGACTGATATTGACGTCTCCCTCCACGACTGCGTGGACAACGCCGCTGATCTGACCATGGATTTCTCCGCGCACCATACCATCGATGCGCACGCGTCCCGAAGACTGATGCGAAGAGACAGCAGAGGGCATATCGAACGCAGTCTTATCAATGACCTTCTCACCCAAAAGCAGAATCTGCGGCAGAATGAACATGACGATGAAGATCGTGATAATCGTGCCGCGGCCAAGGCTGTCGCCGATACCGGCAATCGCGGCGTTGGAGGTCATCTGGCCGATGAGGATACCGGCGATGGCCATCATAAGGCCCGAGGTGATGATCGTCGGGAAGGACATGTTCATCGTTTCGATGATCGCGTCCTTTTTGGGCATTTTGTCCTTGAACTCCATGAAGCGGCTGGTCGTGACGATTGCATAGTCGATATTCGCACCCATCTGAATGGACGAGACAACCAGATAACTCAGGAAAAACAGGGGGCTATTGGTGATGGTCGGGATGCCGTAATTGATCCAGATACTGCCCTGAATGACCAAAATCAGCAGCACCGGGATACCGGCGGATTTGAACGTGAACAGCAGCACGACCAGAACGATCAGGATGGACAGCACCGACACGACGACATTGTCGCGCGAGAACGAGGTCTTGAAGTCCTGCTCGGACGAGGAATCACCCACGACGTATACCTCGCCATCCGGATAGTATTTGCGTGCGACGACGCGCATCTGGTCGAGGAAGTCATAGGTCTCATCGCCGCCCACGGGCAGATTCAGGTAGACGAGCATACGGGTATAATCGTCGGACTGCAGTTGCTTGCGCGCGTTGGTGATCTGCGAATAGGCGCTTTCCAGCGTCTCGGTCATGTCGGTGTCGAGCGTGACGTAGCCGTTCTGCATCTCGCCGTAGAGAAAGGTAAACATATCGATGAGCGGCACGGAGTAATTGGGAAGTCCCCCGATGATCTTGCCGTAATTGCCGCCGTCGGCAGCGTAGGCCGCATAAAGCAGTTCCGCGACCTCATAGTCAAGGTCGGTCAGTTCGGAAAACTGCCGCGGCGTCAGTGCGTCGGTCAGCATATAGCCGCCCATCGCCTCCACATTGGAAAGGCCCAGCGTGGAATCGACCTCGTCGTATGTCCCAAGTTCGTCCAGCAGCTTCTTTTCCGCCGCATAATCCCCTGCCGGAACCACAACGGCGACCATATTCGTCGAGCCGAAGGTGTCATCCATGAGATCATCCGCGATCTGCTGCTCTGAGTGCTTGGTCGTCTCCAGATAGCTGAAGCCGTAGACATACGGGCAGTTGTTTGCAAAGAGCATTGCAACAATGATCACCACCAGAAAAATCGGCGGGATGATCTTCTTCGTTGCGTAGGCAAATCTGCCGACAAACGGGATCTTGGGAACAAAGTTCTTGTGCCGTGTGGCGTCGATCTTCTTGCCAAAGAGCATCAGCAGACCCGGCATGAGGAAGAACACTGCAAACAGCGAGAAGAAAATAGACTTAATGAGGCAAACGCCGAGGTCAAAGCCCAGCCGGAACTCCATAAAGAGCATCGCAACGAGGCCGCCGATGGTCGTCAGGCTGCTGCCGCAGATCTCCGGCACAGCCTTGCTCAGCGCGACAATGACCGCTTCGCGGATAGGCAGCTTCTCATGCTCCTCCTTATAGCGGTTGCAGAAAATGATCGCATAGTCCACAGACAGCGCTAATTGCAGCACAATCGTGACGGAGTTTGACACGAACGAGATCGTGCCGAGCAGGAAGTTCGTGCCCATGTTCAAAAGCGCCGCTGCAATGAACGTAATGAGCAGCACCGGCACCTCCGCATAGGTCTGCGAGGTCAGGATCAGCACGGACACCACGACGATAGCTACAATGATGACGATCACGCCGATCTCCTGCGCCAGCGTCTTTGACGCCGTATCGCCGAAGGTCGCCGAGACATACATATCATAGCCGGAAAGTTCGTCCTCGACCCGCTCCATGACCGTCTCGCACATATCGTCCGTCTCGGAATAGTCAAAGGTAATATTGTAGAGCGCGGAAGCATTGGTATAATGCTCCTTCGTGTCGTCAAACGTAACGCTCTGCACGCCATCGACCGCTTCCAGCCGTTCGGACACGGCCTGCGCCTCGTCATAGGTCACGTTGACAAGCATGATCTTTGCCGTGCCAAACGTGATAAATTCATCCTCCATCAGATGCAGGCCCTTGTACGTCTCCGAGTCCTTCGGCAGATACGCCGAAAGCTGGTTCTCCACCTGCACCCAGTTCCGCGAAAACGCGGAAAACACCAGCCCAATGGCGACAATCAGAAAGATCAGATTCCGCTTGTCTACAATAAAGCTGGCAAGCTTATACATGAAGCCCTCTTCGTTGTTTTTCGGTTCCTGACTCATGATTCACACTCCTGTGTTTGAATCTCCTGAAAATTTAATCCAGTTTAGCACAAAACAGCCGGAATTGGCAATAGGCAAGCGAATAAAGATGTGCAAAAAACGCCCGGAGGGAGTTCCCTCCGGGCTTCCGGTTTTCTTAAGGCAATCCCGCACGATTCGGCGAGAGATTTTTCGTCAGGTCAAGGGTTGAAACGCGCAGGAATACTTTGTGTATTGCAAGCGTTTCAAGCCGCAGAATTGGCGTAAAAGATCTGCCGAAGCGTGCAGACGTAATTATACGGTGCTGCCTTAAATCTTTTCCGCAGAATTCTCAGGCGCTGTGCTGTCACATCGAAATCCATCCGAACGCATTTGCAACGGAACTGATGAGGATAATCGCAGCAAAGAACGGGCAGAGGAAGCGGATCATGGCGTTGAAGACCTTTTTCCGGCGGAACATATGCTCGCCGAGCAGGACCTCCTGCTCGATACGGTTCACACCGGCGACCCGCGAAACAAGCAGGCAGACCGCGATCGCCGCGATGGGCATCATGACGGAGTTCGTCAGAAAATCGAAGAAATCCAGCAGCTGCATCCCGATGATCTTCACACCTGCCAGCGGCCCATAGCCAAGAGACGACAGGCTGCCAAGCCCCAGCATCACAGCGCCGATAACCGCCGTCGCTTTTTTCCGGCCCCAGCCAAGTTCGTCCTGGAGGGTAGACACAGCGCTTTCCGTCAGCGCGATGGAACTCGTCAGCGCCGCAAACAGCACCAGCAGGAAGAACAGAATGCCGATTGGGGTCCCGAGGCCCATGGAATCAAAGACCTTGGGGATTGTGATGAACATAAGGGACGGGCCTGCTTTCAGCGCATCCGGGTCGCCGCCCGAGAATGCGAACACAGCAGGGATGATCATGAGTCCCGCCATAATGGCGATGGCTGTATCGAAAATCTCTACATTGCGCGTCGAGCCTTCGATGGAAATGTCTTTTTTCATGTACGAGCCGAACGTGATCAGAATGCCCATGGCGATGGACAGCGAGTAGAACATCTGTCCCATGGCCGCCACGACCGTCATCCACGAGAAATGCGCAAGGTTCGGCACAAGAAAATATTTCACGCCCTCCAGCGCACCGGGCCGCGTTACAGAATAGACCGCGATGATCACAGACAGCACAACCAGCACCGGCATCATGAATTTTGACACGCGCTCAATGCCGTTTTCCACACCCGCAAAGATGATCGTCAGCGTCAGCGCCGCAAACACGGCGAAACAAACCTCCGCCGAGACGCCGTTGGAGATAAACGCGGAGAAATAGCCGTCGGCGGCAAGCGCGCTGCCGCGGCCAAGGACATAATCAGCCAGATATTTGACGACCCAGCCGCCGATAACCGAGTAATACGGCACGATCAGGATCGGGATGATTGCGTTGATCCAGCCGCCGAACCGCAGCCAGCCGGAGTTCCCGAACGCCTTGAACGCACCAACCGGGCTTTTGCCCGTCATGCGGCCAATGGATGTTTCCGCAACGATCATCGTATAGCCGAACGTCATCGCCAGAAGGATGTAGACCAGCAGGAAAATCCCGCCGCCGTATTTCGCAGCCAGATATGGAAAGCGCCAGATGTTTCCAAGGCCGACGGATGCCCCCGCAGCCGACAGGACAAATCCGATTTTCCCGGAAAATGTGCTTCTTGTATGCCCTTTTTGACTCATTTTTCTTCTCCAATCCGCTGCGCAGCGCGCAGCTTTCACAGTGTATCACAGAAGTGTGCAAAAAACAATCCCCGCCGGAAAACATATGTTTTTCCCGTATTTGCACATTTATGGATGTCCATGTACATCCTGCCGCCGGAAAAGTTGCAGTTTCAAACTGTGCATTTTCCGTTTCTTAAGAAATATTTATTGTTTATCGATAATTTTTAATTGACAAGCAATCTTTTTTATGGTAGTCTGTGGCTACAGAAAGGGAGTGTGCTTCTTATGAACTGGTCAAAGGATCGCTCCATCGCGCTTTCACGCGGGTGCGTGGTGCTGTTTATGATTCTGCTGGCGTCGCTCGATATCGGGTGCTATTGGGCAGTCAAATGGTTTGTCGGGCTGCGGCTGATGAATTGGCAGTATGTGTTTCTGATGATGCTGACAATCTATCTTTGCAGCGGCTTCGGCTGGGTGCTGCTCGTGCGGCTATGGCAGCTGCTGAACAATATCCGCATGCAGCTTGTCTTTGATCTGCGGAACGTAAAGCTGCTGCGGCAGGTCAGCTGGTGCTGCGTCGGGGCCGGAGCCGTGTGCCTTGTCAGCTGTCTGTATTATCTGCCGTTCATTGCGGTCGCCATCGCGGCGGGCTTCATGGCGCTGATTGTGCGCATCGTCAAGAATATTTTCCAGCAGGCCATCGACATGAAGGCTGAACTCGACCTCACGATTTAGGAGGGTGCGGCATGGAAATTCTCGTAAATCTGGACGTGATGATGGCCAAGCGCAAAATTTCCGCCGGAGAGTTGGCCGAACGCATCGGCATCACGCCTGCAAATCTGTCCATTCTCAAAAACAACAAAGCCAAGGCCATCCGTTTTTCCACGCTCATGGCCCTGTGCCATGAACTCCGCTGCCAGCCGGGTGACCTGCTGGAATTTGTAGACGATCAACAGGAGGGTTCCGATGGAAGACCATAAAACCAACGAATTTCCCCGCTCGCCGGAAACACCGGAGTGGGCGCAGAACGCGCTCGTACCGAAAAGACCGCCGTTTTCCGCGAACCGGAAAGAGCAGCTGCTGGCGTTCGGAATGTATGTGCTGGCGTATATCTATCTTGGCAGCTATCAGTGGTGGACGCTGCCGCTGTTCGCGGCCGGATTTATCGCGGCGGCGGAATATCTGTTCCGGGAGCAGAAGCGCTCCTGGGAAAGCTGGGTCTGGCTGGGCTGCATGCTGCTTGTGACCGGCTGCATCGCTTGGCGCGGACTGCATCCGTACCAGTACGATTCGCGCTATCCCGAGTTCGTCAACCATGAATATATCCTTTCGGAGAAACTGCTGCTGTTCATCCTGCATATCTTCGCTGTCTACTGGCTTATGAGCCGTTCCGGGCGGCTGACCGGCAGTGAAAGCGGCCATCTGCTGCCGCTTGATGCGCTGTGTGCGTTTGTGATTATCCCATTCAAAAATTTCTTCCTGCGCATCCGCTGCGTACTGTTCGCGCTGAAGCCCAAAAAGGAGAGGAAGATCAACGCAGGGGCTGTCGCAGCCGCCGTGCTGGCCGCGTTCATCGTGCTGGTGCTGCTCGTCATGGCCATGACGCAGCTGTCCGCGGCAGACGACACGTTCAGCAGCCTTTTGGAGGGCCTGCGCGACGCGCTGACACTCGATCTCGATCAAGTGTGGTTCTATCGCTTTCTCCTCAGTCTTCCCGTCGGAGCCTATGTCTTCGGCCTGCTCGCGGGTCTTGGCCGCGAAACGCCCGAGACGATGCGGAAACACGGCGCGTCCGCAGAAACCGCTCTGCCAAAGCTGCGCGTCGTGCCGGAGGCCGTCTGGCTCGCAGCGCTGGGCGTGTTCAGCGTGCTCTATCTCGCATTTTTCTTCGTGCAGGGCCGCTATCTGTTCGGGGCATTCACGCGCACGCTCCCGGAAAGCTTTACCGTCGCGGAATACGCCCGCCAGGGCTTCTTTGAACTCTGCCGCGTCATGGCGATCAATTTTACCCTCTTTTGGCTCGTCTCGCGTACCGCCCGGCGGGAAAGCAAGCCTGTCCGCTGGATGACGGCAGCGCTTCTGATCGAGAGCATGCTCTTCGCCGTCATTGCCTTGTCTAAGCTTGCGCTCTATATCGACTGCTTCGGCTTCACGCCCAAGCGCCTGCAGAGCACATGGCTCGTCTGCGTCCTCCTGTTCGGCAGCGCCTGCGCGCTCTATACGCACCTGACCGGACGGAAAAGCATGCGCATCTGGATGATCTTCGGTGCCGTCACGCTTGCACTGCTGTGCATCTGGTAAATTGTCGGGGATCCGCGGAACAACACGCAAAAAATCCGCGGATACCCCCTTGACAGCAATGTGCAGCTGTGTTATTATAATAAAGCTTTTTGAGAGCATTATATCGCGGGATAGAGCAGTTCGGTAGCTCGTCGGGCTCATAACCCTTAGAGTTAGCGTCCAGCTTTCAGGAGCAAAAAGTCAACATCGCGGGATAGAGCAGTTCGGTAGCTCGTCGGGCTCATAACCCGGAGGTCGGGGGTTCAAATCCCTCTCCCGCAACCATAAATCGCCGTATTTCGTGAGAAATACGGCGATTTCTCTATCGTTTTGTTCGAATTTTGCCGTTTTGCTCATTTGCAATTCATGCTCCCCGTGGAGTCTTTACCCTGATTTACTGGACATAGCTTCCATATTAAAACGCTTCAGAAGTTCTGATTGGAATGCTGCCGTTTGACAGCTTTACGCGCTATTTGCAATAAAGTATGCAATAGCGCGTTTTTTCGTTTTACGCCGTGTGGTTTCGGCGCTGCGGAAAGGTCGGTAAAACAACATCTGCAAACTTGGCGCGATGGGCAGCACCATTTAATCTCGGCACTGCATCCATCTGACCCATGTTAAGATAATCGCTCATCATGCCGATGGCCTCGCGCTCGATATCTTCGTTTTTGTGAAGATATTTGCGCGTTGTTTCAATCGACGAATGCCCCAGAATTCCCTGCACGATGTTGAGCGGCACCTTGTCTTCCACCAGCCGCGTCGCCAGCGTGTGCCGCAGCGCGTGGGGGTTGACCTTGCGGATCTCGCAGCGTTTGGAAACCGCGGCCAGACGGATCTCAAAGCTCTTGGGATCGAGATGTGTCCCGGCCTTGGACGGGAACAGCAGCCCGTCCGGGTTCGGCCATGTGGAATTTGCCAGCGTGAACAGATGCCGGATCAGAAGCTCACACAGGCCGTCAGAGATCGCGATCTCGCGGTTCGACGTGCTTGTCTTCGGCGTGTTCTGAACGATAAGGTGCGTTTTCTTCTTTGGGTCATAATTCAGAATCTCAATGTTTGGATTCTCTGGAGAAACAGCCGCTGTTGGAACACGGATCAGATTTTTCGTGACCGAAAGCGTTTGCTTCTCCAAATCCAAATCAGAAATTTTCAGCGCCAGCACCTCGCCGACGCGGAATCCGACGAACAGGGTCGTCAGAATCGCGACGCGCTGCGTTTCCCGCATGACCTCCTCGATGAAGACCTGCATTTCCGACGGACTCAGAACGCGCATCTCCGGCGTAATAACTTCCGGCCTTGTCGTGTCAATCGTGGGATTACACGGCAGGTGATATTTCCTCATGGCGTACGCGAAAAAGTCCTTCAGCAGCATATGCTGGTTCTGAATGGTCTTTGCGGACAGGCCGCCTTTCCGCCCATCCAAACGACCGCCGTTTTTCTGCTTTCTTTGATAGTAGTCCTGTATGGTGTCCTGCGTGATCTGATAGAGCGGCAGGTTTCCAAAGGCTTCGGCAAAGTGGATCCGGTAAGTATCCAGATAGCTTGCATAGGTAGACGGCTTTCTGGCAGGCGGCGATTTGTAAAGCTCAAGCCATTTAAGGAAGGCTTCTGAGAACAGTATTTCCGCCTCAATGGGGTGACCGAGTTTGGCCCGGAGTTCTTCGAGATGGGCGGATTCCGCTGCCTGTGCTTCCTCCTCCGCCTTGATACGCGCCTGTTCTTCTTCCCATTGTGCGCGGCGCTCTTTACAGATCGTCTTGGTACGGCCCTTAAATGCTTTGCGGTATGGACTGCCATCCTCTTTTCGGCCGTATGTGACCTGATAGACCCATGATTTATCCTTTTGCTGATAGAAGCTGCCTTCTCCGTTGGAACGACGTGCCATGCTATCAACCTCCAATTTCTTTATAATATTTGGAGATTTGACGTTAATTCATAATCGTATGCGAGGACTTCATCCACTCATAAAAGGGTTCCTTTGGAACGCGAAAAGAATTGCCGATGCGAATGACCGGAAATGACTTGCTGTGGATCAGATTGTATGCAGCGTTGATGCTGATGTTCAGGATCTGCTTGATATCCTGTACAGTCAAGGTTTCATTTTCTCTCTTTTCCATAGTGGAATCCTCCTCATACGAAGTAAAATATGAACTTTTCAAGGTGCAGAAGCTGACTCGTATAGTTATTGTACGACAGCTCTGCGGGTAATGCAATGCCGCCGCGGGTATCACGGCAGCATTATTTTGAAAGATGTTTCTCTTTTCATCTTCCTAACGCCGAAGAATACCGTCGGCAAAAGCGTACAGATTTGCGAGTTCCTCCACAGCCTGTTGTCTGAGCCGCTGCACGGTTCTGGGCGTCGAGCCCATGCCGTCCGCAATTTCGCCCCAGGACTGCTGCTCGAAGTAATACCTACGGATCACGTCCTGCTGCCGCCCGTCCAGAAACCCTATGTAATGCGAAAGCCGATCCTGCTCATGGCAGAGATCGGCATATTTGGAGATCAGTTCTTCGACGCTCTCCCCATTGAGCTGCGCGGCAGCGCGCTGATAAGACATTGCAATTTCAGGGACGCTTTTGGGATAGGCATTTGTACCGGCATTGTCCGCGTCCCGCTTTTGAAACGTCATGACCTCAATCATTTCCGTCGGCGTAACATGGCTGGCATACTGTATTTCGTACTGAAGCAGTTCTATCTGCCGCATCATTTTCTGATAGTTTTCCAGCCGATCCAGCACTTCGTTCAGGTATTTGTTGTCCATTTGTTATCCCTCCTAAACCAAAATGCTGCCCGCCGGGTATGCGGCAGCATACAAAAAAACAGATGCTGCAGCCAAGCACTGCAACATCTGTTTTCTATTTTTCTATTGTAAGGATAACACAGATACCTGCGACAAATCAAGTGCCGAGCGTGCGCGATTTTAGGCGATTGTGCGACAGAAGTGCGACATATACTAAACGAAATCTAGTCGCTTAATATTGCCGAATGGCAGACGTAAGCGACACATCTTCCACGAATGAACCATATCGATTATATGTGTTTGCGCTCAGTTCCGCCATATAATAATATCCGGAAGAAACTCTGCACCCGCCTTCAAATGACGGTAATATCGACCGATCAACATCCCACGTCTGTACAGGAGTCCAACTGGTCTTGTTTTTACTCTTATAAAGTGTAATTGTCATTTCTGCACTTATATTTTCATACAGCGACATTTCTGCCGTACAAGTCGCATAGCCGTTGCTTGAAATACTTAAAAAAACAGACATCGAACTTACAGACGAATAACGATACGTTGATATAGGGGCCTCAAATGCTGCCGCAGATACGCTTGTAATGACCAACAAAAGCGCAATAATTACGGAAACGGCTCTTACTGTGATTTTTTTCATATACACTCCTTGAATTTCTTGAATTTTCAAAATGCCGCAGTAAAGGAAATCATCGCAGTACAAGAATTATGTTTTTTATTACTTCGCGCACAGTGTCCAAATCAGTTTTTGTTCCCCTTACGACAAGCATTTTATTGTTGAAGTCATCTGTCCAAACAGCCTGAATGACATCATTCTTTCGCACATACATGATTTTCTGCTGCTCTGTTGTCTCATCCCATTCTTCTGCATCCTCCGTATCTATCGCAACAGCTCCTTCTGCATTCTCTAAGGAATACTCACTGATAAGCAACTCTGAACCAGATGGATTTTTAAACAGATATTTATTGACAGTTGTAGTAGCCATGTTTAGCGACAAATTATAATCACCGGGAACGCATGCTGTTATGATCTCACAGCTATTAGCGGCTTCATCTTCATTGTTTGCCGGTAATCCATCGCCATTTTGGATATAAAACTGAGTTCCTATATCAAATTTCTCCACAAGAAAACTCATTGTTTTCTCACGAACAGCGGCCGAAACGCTAAAGGCTCCGGCAAATAGAAAAATCGGAATTAAAATCCATAATGCAACACGATTAAGTGTACGAACTGCTTTTCGGGCCGCCTTTTGCCGCTGCACTTTTCTTTGATTTTTTTCAAGGATTTGCAGGCAGCGCTTGTTCAAACTTTCGGGAATGGCTGCGTTCGGATCTGCAAGAAGCTCCTCATTTTTCTGCATCAGCTCTTTGCCATTTGCCTCCGCCACTCTGTTCATAAGCAGCGCGAAAAAGGCATCTTCGTATTGCTCATACAGTCGTTCATCTTCATTCATGATTTTTACCTCCTTCCCGGAGCTTTTCTACAAATGCACGTCTGGCCCGGGTCAATTTCATTCTAACACTGGAAGGCTTACAACCGAGCATTTGCGCAAGTTCTGCGTCCGACAGATCCATCAGATATTTTCCGTACAACAACTGCTTCTCTTCTTCCCGCATTTCCTGAAAGGCGGTCAGCAGTTCTTCCTGCCGTTCTTTTTCCAAATACCTTACCTCGGCACCAGGAATATGCGTCTGCGGAAAATTCTCTGTTAAGTCATCCAACGGGATGCAGTGAGCGTTTTCCTTTTGATCTCGTTTTATTGTGTTGATCGCAGTATTGCGAACCGCTGCTGCAATGTAGTTTATTTGTGCATAAGGTGGTAACCGCTGAAGCGTTGCTTCATTCTTCAGCAAGGAGAGCACCGCCGTTTGTACGATATCTTCTCGCTGCACCGAAACCTCTGAGTATTTTCCTGCAATATAATACATGAGGCGTTCGTGTTTAAGATATATGTCTTCCATGAAGCATGGTTTCTCTTTTTTCTTGCTCATGTTTGGTTCTCCTGAACGTTCATATACTAAGACACGGAACGTGCCGTTTTGCAACAAAAAATTTTGTGGGTATATTGTTACATCAAGCTAACATCTTTGCGACATTAGTTTTACTATAATAAAATGAATTTTTCAATACAATACTATTGCAAATCTAATATTTCGCACATTTTGATTTTAGAATAAGTATAATGTCAAAAACTGCGAAAGAAGGTGTGAGCTTGACGAAATTTGGTGAAATACTGATGTAGCTTCGTCAAGAGAAGCATCTTTCGCAAGCCGAACTGGGACATATCATCTATGTTTCCGGCGGAACGATTTCGAATTATGAAAAAGGCGTTCACTATCCGGATGTTGAAAAGCTGGTCAGGCTGGCAGACTACTTTAACGTTTCTATCGATTATCTTCTGGGCCGATCCATCTCAAAACTCTCGCCCGATGTGTTCGCGCAGACCGTTTCAGATGACACAACCGTTGGTGATATCGTTCAGTCGCTTCAGCGCTTGTCACCTGCCAGAAAGCGTGCTGCCTGCACCATGGTTGCGGATATGGAGGTAGCTTCCATGATTCATATTGCAGGAAAGAGGGAACGAACTTGATCCCGTTTTGCATTCTTGTAATCGAAGACGATGACGACCGCGAATTTATGGCTGCGCTGTTTATCCAATATCAGCGGCTTCTTTACAAAGAGATCCATGATATTCTGAAGAACCCATGGAATACGGAAGATGTCCTGCAGGCCACGTTGGTCAAGCTGATCGATAAGATCCCGGAACTCCGAAACAAGGAACAGCCGCAGCTGATCGGGTATATCAGCGTGACTGCGCGAAATACGGCCTATAATTTCTTGCGCTCACAAAAGAAATTTGCTCCTTTCTCTTTTGATGAGTATATGCAGCAGTCTGAGCCAATTGCTGAGCATCGTCAAATGGAAGAACTCCTGATTTCAAAAGAGGAGATTGATGAATTGGTGCGGCGCTGGCCGCAGCTTGATGCCAAGAGCAAGTATCTGTTAGAAGGAAAATACATACTCGGCAAAAGCGATGAGGTCATGGCCGAGGAACTATCCATAAAACCCGCCAGTGTCCGAATGGCGCTGACACGGGCAAGACAATGCGCATATCAGCTTCTTACGAAAGCAACAACACCGAGTCATTCCTGACGGAACGGCTCGGTGTTGTTGCATTTTATGAAGTTTTGTGTCAATTATTAGTAGACGATGCTGCTTCCTGAATTGCAACTAATCCACGTTTACATTTTAGCTTGACTTGCCCCCTTTACTCTCAAAAAGAGTAAAGGGTGGCACATATGCTAGATGAGACAATCGCATCTGCTCAGCACAACAACTCAGAGTCCCTTTTAGCCTTGATTGAGAAATTCAAACCGCTTCTAAAGAAATATGCATATAAGCTTCATTACGAAGACGCGTATTATGATTTACAGCTAGACTTTATTCAGATTATTCTGACAATCAATTTAGATGCACAAAAGCAAAAGAGTGAAGGTGCGCTTGTCAACTATATTTGTAATTCAGTGCAGCATGCATACTGTAAGCGATTAAAAACCATCCTAGGGCGCGCTATGCCAACAGTCGAACTTGACTCCCCGACGAATGTACAGATCTCAAATCTACTGACTGCTTCATCTCACCAAGAATTTTCTGATTTTGCATTGGATGTTGCAAATATCCTGACGGAAAAAGAATACCAAGTTATAGTGCTTGTATACAAATACCAGCTTTCCTCTGCTGAAATTGCGCGCAGACTATGCGCAACACGACAGAATGTAAACCAATGTAAAAAACGTGCAGAACAAAAGCTTCGAAATTACTATGAAAACTAAGTCGTAGCGACAGCACTTTCAACTCCCCTGAGGTTACTGCTACGGTTTTTCTCCTTGGAAAAAACACTTTATTATATAAATGGCGGCTATAAGTCAGCATGACTTATAACCGCCACTTTTTATGTGTTCCTTATGTGTTCCTTTTGTTTTTTAAATTCTCCAAAAAGTCACGAAGTTTTCGTGGAAGGGGCAATCCAAACCGGTTCACATTTTCAAAGATACTAATAATCTCATTTGCACAATAGAAGAAAATCGTAATTGAAGAAAACTTTTCGCCGCTATGCAAAATCCATGTGTCAACGATATAGCTAAGTGCTACCAAGCAAACAATTAACACCTTTGATGCAATGCCTTTTGCGCCGACCTTACTAGATGCGGTCTTCTCCTTTACGGCGAGGCACACACCTGTGACATAATCAATGACAATAAGGACTAATAATGCGTACACCGTCTCCGGAAGTTCTTTGTAAGCAGTCTGAAAGAAATGGCTCATTATGTATTCTCCTTTGTTGCAATTTGCTTTCCGCTTTGTTTTATATAACAAAGTGCCAGCCAGATAATACGTAAGGATTGCTATACAATCAAAAATGTAAACATTTAACTTGTTCTTTTGCATACTTCATGCAGAACTTGTTTCCAATTATCCTTCAACAAAAATCACTCTTGAGGAAATACGTTATGCAGCCTTTTAAGAAAACGTCAGATACCGTGACCGGCAGGAGAATATCTGCCGTTGATTATGCGAAAACGCTTGCGATTGCCTGCGTGGTAATGATTCACGTGTCCAGCGAGGTTCTGCTTGGCAGGCAGGTCGGGAGCGCCGCATGGCTGGAAGGCCTGTTTTGGAGCAGTCTTGCAAGAGGCGCGGTTCCGCTGTTCCTGATGTGCAGCGGCGTTCTGTTCTTGGATAGAACTGACGGTCTGTCCGTCCGGCATATCTGGAAACGGAATATTCCGCACATCCTGCTTGCGCTGCTTGTCTGGGCGGCGGTTTACAAGCTGGTTCCGCGCTTTCTGCACGAAAAGGTTACCGCCGATGCGTTGCGTGCGATTCTGCTGGAACTGCTGTGCGGCCAGCATGAGGGTCATTTGTATTTTCTGCATATCATGCTGTTGGTATATGCTGCATTGCCAATCACGTACACGTTTGCGGCAAATGCGGATGAAAAAATGGAGCGTTATGCGCTGGTATTCTGGATCATATATGGTGTGCTCCTACCGACGGCCAAAAGCTTTGGTCTGCTTCATGCGTTTTCTGGCATTTTTCTGCAATGGCCGCTTACACTGGCCTGGGGCGCGATTGGCTGCACTTGGCTCGGGCATTTTCTGGTGAAGCGTGACCCACTGCCCGTGCATCTGGCGGCTGCAATGATTTTCACTGGCTTTATCATCTGCTTTGCTGGTACGTGGCTCCAATCTGTCCGGGCAGGAAAGCTGTCCACGCAGTTGTTGGAGGGCCTGTCGCCGGGGTCCTGTTGCATTGCAACTGGCTTCTTTTCGCTCTGTATACGGATTGGGAAAAAGGAAAACAAGAAAATGGAGCGCATAGCAAGGGAATTCTCTGGCGGGGCGTTCTGTGTGTATCTAGTGCATCTGCTGGTTCTGCGCGCGCTGACTCATATCGGTCTTTCGACCGGTTGCTTCCGTCCTGTTGTTTCGGTTCCAGTACTTGCGCTGCTGTGCTGGGCAATCAGCGATCTTGCCTATATTATATGTAAGAGAATCCCATGGATTCGGCGCTGGATTTTTTAACCCAGTGCATGTTTACTTTTTCAGAAAACCTTTCTCCTTGTATATATGCTTGCAAGCAATTACAAGACAGAAAGGAATAATATTATGAAAGCTCTAACAATCACTCGGGCACAGTACAGCAGCGCCTCCCTCAAATGGAGTTATTTGTATGCATGCGATGCAACCGATTTCGTATTTATCCCACCTGAGTATCCGGCAACAACTGCGGATGCAAGTGAAATGGCCACGGCTATTGATAAGCTGATTACTGGGCGAAGTGGCAAGAGAACAAACATTTACATTGGGACGCCTGGTATCAACAGTGGCAATTTTGGTCAAAACCCGGCTTCCACAAATCTAACCAGTTTCCTGAGATCTGTATATACGAGTCTCTCAACTTCACATAGACAGTATGTGGCAGGCGCATACATGAACCAGGAAGCAATTTATGGAAGTGTGGATTACACCAATTTGACTGGCGGAACACAAGCTGGTAATGTTCAGATTAAGCGTATGCTGAGCGTTAAGTCGTGGGTCAAGGCTGGAAATATTGGCGGTCAAACGTTCTTGTGGATTCCGTACTATGGATATGGCGAAAATCCTGCTGCAATTATTAAGAACATCGGTTATGTTGCAGATAGTGTTCAGATTTTTGACTATGTACTTCTGCAGCCACACGTGTTCTTTGATCAGAGCACTACAAGTGGCAACTTTGCAGGTATTATCGCTAGTATGCAGGCAAACAAGATTTGCTATCGCGATGGTGTCAACGTTGTTGCAAACAAGACCTCTACAACGCAAATTGGATTTGAAATGGAATTCAGCGTATATACGGCAAATGCAGAATCGCTGTATAACCAGTATGTAGCCGCATTCAGTAGCTACAAGTCCTATCCGCAGGCATTCTACTGGGCTCAGTACGGCGATAACAATACGTTTGGAAAGATCAATGCATGGTACTAATGCTTGCACATGTCATATATGTCCAAATAGTACACTGACGTTTTGCTGGTGAAGAAGCCTGGCAACATATTGTGTAGGCAATTTCTTTGGTAAGATGGCCTAATTAAAAATCAGCATATAGGCAGATATAGAAATTCCGCGATATGTTTAAATCAAACTTCTGTTGAAGCAGTAACCCCAAGTCGCGTATTAAGCGGCTTGGGGTTACCAAGTTTTTGCATATGTGTTTGCACGCTAAAAGTGGAAATTCTTGCCTGCCTGCACAGAATTCGGTTTTATGCTTATACAATCGAATATTATAATAACGTTCTCTCTTAGTGCCAAGTAGACATCTGTGACGTAGACAGTGGCAATTAAAATCAACAGCTGGTCGTTGTAAGCGAGATTAATTTAACTAGCTCTTGTTGCATTTTACATTTTTAATTGTTATATAAGTTAACTGCAATTGCAAGTCTAATAGGCAAGGATTGAGTATAGAAAAATATAAACGCAAGATGAAGTCTGAGCAGTATTTTTCTTTTAATCAATCGCTGACTGTGGTTTTCTCTTGCAGTACACAATATATGCGCCTGAAAGGAGCCTGTTTCGAGCAGTGGATCAACGCGCAGAAGGCAGAGACTTTACTTTTGAAACAACAATGATTATGGCAAACAGCCACTGCGAAATCTTTTCTCGAGATGTGGATTAGGCGACCTACCATGAAAAAGCTATCTTTGATTTGGTTGCTCGCTTATCTGTTCGTTTTATGTGCTTGTGCCAAACTAACCGCTATAAGCGCATCTGAGCAGGAACAGATTCTCTCAGCCGAAGCTGCAGCAGCACAACGGATTGCTGCCGAATCAGATGCGCAAGCATCCGCCGTTTCCACAGAAGATGAACTACCGGAAGCCTATGAGGTGACAGAAGCAGTCCCAACTCTATCCGAACTGAAAGGAAATACGATGCTGACCGCAGGTTTGTCGCTCCTGAAATCCCAACAATACGGCCCCATTACGGTGTCCTATTACGCCGCAGCATCGGAATTTGACGTATGGGATGCGAAGCAAGCCCTGTTCGGCGCTGCGGAGACAGAAGCGCCCGCACAGATGGACTGGCCGGACGATCTGGGCTTTGAGCCGTTCAGAACTTATTCCAATCCGTCTGCGACATCTCTTCTGATCTGCAAATACGAACCGGCTTCCGAAGCAGAACCGCCGGTCTATTATCAGTATGATGGTACGGAACTCTCTGCATGCAGCGCGCTGAATGACTGCTCCTTCGGCCCGGTCAATCCGGCGCATGTGCGCTGGCGTGGTGAGCATGAGCTTGTCTACGACGCAGAATCGCCGGAGACACACCGGATGACCACCTGCTTATATAACGTTCAGACAAAAACGGAGCAGGTTCTGCTGGCAGATTATGACCCGTTCCCGTTCCATGCCGGAGACACCGTCGATGAGCGATTTCTTCTGATCCACGATACCTATGTGCTGCGTGTGGAACGGGGCGGCACGGTCTTCCTGCGGACGCTGCCGGACGGAACAGAGAAAATGGTTCCCGGCATCCAAACGCCGGACACGGCATATTTCCACATGACAGCGCTCGACCAGACGACCACTGTATATTTTTCTGTGGGCGAAGACGGTCATTATACGACGCTTGCATTTATTGACTGCGGGAGCGGAGACTGCGCAAAGCTGGAACGGACTGTTCCGAGCGGAATACAGGAACTGTACCCGCTGCTTTTGAGCGAAGACACCATTGCCATCCCGGCAAATGCAAGGATGGCTGAGGCGGAAGAAAGCGGACATAATTTTTTACTTGTATATACCTTTAGTAAACACGGGCTTTCTTTATTATTCGATTCAGTCTCGGCAGGATGATTTAAAAAAACAAATTCGATGTGTAAATGCGGGCCACTGCTATTACCGGTATTGCCACTATAAACCACGTAGGTGCCATTTGAACAACAAATAAATGAAATAAGGAGTCCCAAAATGAAAACAAAAAACATAGTTGTCCTTCTTTTGACATTCTGTCTTGCGTTGGGCATGGCAGCGTGTACAACTCGATCCGATGCAGAAATGCCCCGGCAGATGCAAGAGTTCACCGAAGAAACGCTTGCCCCGGAAGTCCCAGCACAGGAACAGGCTGTGCCGAGCCAGACTTCCACAGAAGCAGATGGAATACCGGAAACAGAAATCCCCACGGAGGAAGCAGGTGACGAGGGGTCTGTCACGGATGAGGATCTTCTAGACCTTGTGCTGGGGCCGGAGATTGCGCTTACAGGGCAGAATGAATTTACCTTTCAGGATCCCACGGAATTGTCGTCGCAGGAGCTTTATATGCTCTTTCTACATTTCAGCGATTATGAAACGCTGGTAAAGGACTGCGAGGACGAAGACAGCGGGGAATTTACCTTTACAAGGGAATATATTTCCTCAGTCCTTTCGAAATACTTCAAGGATTATACGCTGGATCTCACGCAGGTCTATGATTACGATTCCGAGCAGGATGCTGCTGTGACAACACAGGTTTCCGGCTTTGGCGGATGCCTCAATCCAAAGCTGGTGGAAAAAGAATGGGACGGCAGCACTGTGACCTTTACGGTAGATTATTACGCCTTTGAGGATGTTGCGCAGACAGGAACGCCATATATGAGAAAATCCTATCAAGTCGAATTCTATGACGGTGGGATCTATTATCTGTCAGCAATTCGGGAGTGAAGAAATCCAGCAGGGCAGTAACAAAATAGACTTCCTCGAAATTTGAATTAGTATTTCAGCGGGAGAAAGCACAAATTCCCTGTGATTTCTCCCGCTATTTCTAGCTTTCAGGAAAGTCCATTTTCACGAAAGCCATATTATGCTACAGGTGTACATTGGACACTATCACCTGGCGCCAATGCATTGCTGCTAACGAAGTTTACAGACCAATGTATCCCATCACAGTACGATTGGGCGGGAAATTGGATTTAGCGCATACTTTTACGACACCATCAATACCGCCAACATGCGCCTCCGTATAGTAGACAGTATTTCCATCAACACGTTCAACGAAGATAACATGTCCATTGCCAGTAATACCACTGCAAGAACAAATCGAGTTTGTCACAGGTCCCTGATTCGCTGGAATCTTTCTTGTGCCACTCGCGCTATAATTGCAGTTATCATACCACTCTCCACCATTATTCGAGCCAGTAAACTGGATGCTCTTCCCACATTTTTCGTGAGCGCGCCCCCAACAAAACCATGTACACTCGCCAACATAATCAGGGTAGTATATGTTGGATGTCGTATAGTGGCTGCTGTCAAGATGCATATCAGAAGGCTTCTGATCTTCAACGAGACTGGAACTCGGCTCTATTGTCATATCACCAGCTGAATACCATGCACGCTTTTTGTTCGAGGTGCTGCCTACGCTGTATTCAATGAGGGCGTAGTCGTTATACTTATAGCCCGTATATGCAACAAGTTCTCCCGCATCTACCGACCCAGCCGATACATAACCAGAACTACCCGGGCCAGTATAGGTCGTTCCGCCGTCTCTAATGTATCGATCGCCACTGTTGTTGTCATTGTAAATGAGTGGGGATTCGTTCGCGTGGTTTACAGCTGTCTCAGGCACATATCCGCATTTTTTATTTGCTGTACCAGATACAGAATACCGGATATAGCACCAAGCTCCCTCCGTCCAAAGAAAATCGACGGATTCATTTGCCGAAACGCTGCCCACCGACGGGTAGCCGGAGTAAGCCGGGCCATAATAGACTGTCTGCGCGGATTTCATTCTTGCCATAGTTAATTTCTCCTTTACGTTTGTTTTGCTTGCAAGCTATTATAGAAAGAGCATACTAAGCTTGAAATGTAAATATCACAAACTATGCTTCGGTGCTTTATAAACAGCAGCCCCGGCTCGGTATTCCGAGTCGGGGCTGCCATATATCCATCAAAAATCCATGACAAGCCGTTTTCCGAAATCGCAGGCCGGTTGCCCGCACGGACAGCTCCTGCGACAGGAGACGCAGCGTTTCAAATTCATCGTCGAGGCCGTCGAGCTCCCGGCGGAGAATTTCTTCATAGTGCTGCTTTTTCTGCTCCAGCGTGGCAATCTTGTTGACCCACCGCTCCATAACAGCGGGGCTGCGGCTGCCGCTTTGGATAAGATAGTCGGCCTTTTCCTGATACAGTGCAATTTCCTTCTTGACGGCGGAATAAAATTCCTCCGTCATTTTGTCGCGCTGCTTGGCATCGTCAATGATGTAAAAGCTGTTGACGCTGAGCACATTATCGTTCTGATTCTTTGCACTGAGCTGCTTAATGAATGTCTCGAATGTATCGACCTTGCAAAAGTGACAAGACCATGGCCAAGGAATTATCCATAAAGCCTGCTAGTGTCCGAATGGCATTGACGCGGGCAAGACAATGTGCATATCAGCTTCTTACGAAAGAGCAAACCCCGAGTCGTTCATGATGAACGGTTCGGGGTTTGTTGCATTTGGTCGGCTTTTGTGTCTGATATTTCGGGGATGAATTGTCTCTGCGCGCAGAATGGTCTGCATTGTCTACCTGCACAGAAAAACAGTTTTTTCTTGTATAAACTGACAAATTGACTTCATCTGAAAAACGTGCTACTCTGGCATTAGGCAAACGGTTGCACGAATAAATCTGTTGTATTCAGTTTCATTTTATCGTCGAAAGCAAATGTGCTCGATATTTCATTGCTTTTATCGCTGCTTTTTTGCGAAAATTCAAGAAATATCGGTAAACCGTTTGCATGGAGGTGCAGGATGGCAGCAACGATCAAGGATGTGGCGCGGCTGGCGGGTGTTTCGCCGTCGACGGTTTCGCGCGTGCTCAATCAGAAGGGCGTCATTTCGGACGAGACGAAGCAGAAGATCGCGTCCGCGATGGAGCAGCTCAAATATGTTCCCAACGACATTGCACGCAGCTTTGCCAACGGCTCGGCGCACGCGATCTCGCTGGTCATCGATATCTCGGACGGCACGGCCTACGCCAACAATTTCTTCAACAACACCGTCTTCGGCATCGAGACTGCCGCACACCAGAACGACTATAACCTCATCATCACGAACGGCGCGGCGGCGTTCGGCGGCATTTCCTCCGTTGAGCGGCTGATTGCCGGGAAGAAGGTCGACGGCGTGGTGCTGCCGATCTCGCTCGTGACGGGCGAGCTGCTGCGCAGGATCGAAGACCTGAGCGTGCCATGCGTGATCCTCGGCCGCTCGGAGGAGGTTGGCGCGGAGGCCAACTGGGTCGATATCAACAACGTGCAGGCCGGCCGCAGGGCTGTCAAGCTCCTGCTGGAGCGCGGATATAAAAAGATCGCCTTCCTTTCGGACGGCGATGGGGAGGTTTTCAATCAGGATCGCATCGCGGGCTACCGCCGCGAGCTTGCCGCGAATCGTCTGTCCGTCCCGGACGGCTTTATTCTCCACGGGCTGCCGACGGTTGAGAGCGGCATGGACTGCGTCCGTGTGCTCCTACAGGACGATGATGCGCCCGACGCCGTCATCTGCAGCGACGACCGGCTGGCGCTCGGTGCGCTGCGGGCCGCGCATCAGTTGGGGCTGCGGGTACCGGAGCAGTTCGGCATCATCAGCTGCGACAACACGCCGCTGACGGAGCTGGCCGAGACGCCCATCACGAGCGTGGATGTTGACACATTCGCGCTCGGCGTGCAGGCGGCGCAGATCCTGATCGAGCAGATCGAAGACCCGCAGACCAGCCTGCGGCAGATCCTGCTGTCAACGAAGCTCATCGAGCGGGCCTCGACGATGCGGGAAGCACAAGAAGAAACGGAGGCGATCCACATTTGAATCAGGCGGCCATCATCCACCGGCCCACCTCGGACTACATCTACCCAAGCTCACGCAACACGCTGGAGCTCCAGCTCATCACGGCGCGGGCAGATGCGGACGAGGTCGAGCTCTGGTACTGGATGCGCTATGAGACGGATCCGGCGAAGATCCGGCGGCAGCGGCTGCACGTATCCCTACAGGACGCGCTGCACGACTACTACCGCACGACGGTCTGCACCGGCCAGATCGCGGCGTACACCCGGTACTGCTTCCACCTGAAAGCCGGGACGGACGAGCTGTGGCTCGGCGCGAACGGCCTGCAGGACACGGAGCCACACATGAACGGGAATTTCTTCGAATTCCTCTGGCCGAACCCTACGGACGGCTTTTCCGCGCCCGCGTGGCGAAGCCGGCAGGTGTATTATCAGATCTTCCCGGAGCGGTTCAAGAACGGAGATTCCTCCCGCACCCCGCCGGGCGCGGAAGCCTGGGGCTCTGCACCGACGCGGGAGAATTTCATGGGCGGCGATCTGGCGGGCATTACGCAGCAGCTCGACTACATCCAGTCGCTCGGCGTGACGTGTCTGTATCTGACGCCCATCTTCCGCGCACCGTCGAACCACAAGTACGACACAGCCGATTATTTCGAGATCGACCCGGCCTTCGGCACGAAGGCCGATCTGCGGCGGCTGGTCGATGGCGTCCACGCGCGCGGGATGCGCATCCTCCTCGACGGCGTGTTCAACCACTGCGGCTACTGGTGGGACAAATTTCAGGACGTTGTCAAAAACGGCAAAGCGTCGCCGTATCGCAGCTGGTTCTTCATCCACAGCTACCCCGTCGACGCGAAGCAGCAGAATTATGACTGCGTCGGGCATTACAAATGGATGCCGAAGCTGAACCTTGCAAACCCGGACGCGCGGGACTACTTCCTCTCTGTCGGACGGTACTGGTTAGAGGAATTCGGCATCGACGGCTGGCGGCTGGATGTGGCGGATGAGCTGCCGACCGCGTTTCTGGAAGCCTTCGCCGCAGCGATGCGCGCATATAAGCCCGACTGCATCCTGCTCGGCGAAACATGGGGCGACGCCGGGCGGCTCGTAAGCGCGAACCGGCTCGACAGCGCGATGAATTACCTCTTCCGCGACGCGGCGGCCGCGTGGCTGGCGAAGGACGCGCTTCCCGCGTCGGAATTCGGCTGCCGCCTCAATCGGGCGCTGGCCCTGTACCCCAATGAAACGAACTTTAGGATGTACAACCTGCTGGACAGCCACGACACGGCGCGTTTCCTCTATGAAGCGGACGGCGATAAAGCAAGGCTGCGGCTGGCCGCAGCACTGCAAATGACGTTCCCCGGCTCCCCGGCGATCTTCTACGGCGACGAGGTCGGCCTGAGCGGCCCGAACGACCCCGGCTGCCGCATGGCGATGCCGTGGGATGCAGAACAGCAGGACACGCGGCTGCTGCGCTGGTACCGGCGGCTCATCCAGCTGCGGCTCGCATCCGATTCTCTGACGGCCGGCGATTTCCATACCGTACTGGCCGACGACGCGGCGAACGTATACGCCTTTTCGCGTACTGTGCCCGGCGAGCAGACGCTCGTCGTCCTGCACGCAGGAACGGCACACTGGCGCGGGCAGTTCCCGATCCCGGACTGGGCACGGGAATTTGCCGCATGGACGCTCTGCTGCCAGACGGGCGGCATGACAAAGAATGACCCGTTCCACCCCACGATCCTGACGGACGATCCGGGACGCTTTGAAGCGGAGCTTCCCGCAAGATCCGTTAAGATAATCCGATTCATCAACAAAAAATTAAAGGAGAAGGTGCAATCATGAAACAGACAAGTATCAAAAAAATGCTGGCGCTCTTCCTGATCGCAGCAGTGATGTTAGCGGCATTCACTGCATGCGCCGAAAAAGCGCCAGACACTGCCCAATCCCAGCAGCCCGCAAGCGACGCGGCCGTTCCCGCCGATGACAAGGCAGCAGAAACGTCCACAGCCACGCCCGAAGAACCCGTTACGATCAACTTCTGGCATCACTACAGCGCGCAGTCCGCAGAGAATGAGACTCTGATGAATGTGCTGATCCCCAAATTCGAGGAAGAAAACCCCGGCTACAAGGTCAACGCCGTCTCGCACGAGTGGGCCGACCTGCACGACAAGATCCTTGTCAGCGCAAGCTCGAACACCCTGCCCGATGTGGCGCGTCTGGACATCGCGTGGGTTCCGGAGTTCCAGAAAATGAACATCCTTGTCCCGCTGGATCAGCAGATGGGTGATTTTAATGATGTGGCAGGCCAGCTTCTTCCCAGCGCCATGAGCACCGCCGTGGTCAAGGGCAGCTATTACGCGCTGGCGCTCAACACGAACACGAAGATCCTGTTCTACAACGCCGACGCGCTCGCGGAGGCCGGGATTGAAGTGCCCAAGACGATGGATGAGATGTTCGCCGCGATCCACGCCCTGTCCGGTACGAATGCAAACGGCCAGCAGGTCTGGGGTCTGAACGAGCCCGCGCTTGCAGGCTGGAACGTCCTGCCCTATATCTGGAGCAACGGCGGCAACATCACGGACGACGCCTGCACCACGGCCACGGGCTATGTCAACAGCCCCGAAACAGCCGCAGCCGTGCAGAAGCTGGTCGACCTGTATGCGAACGGCGAATTCACCGGCTTTAACAGCGGCGATATCCCCATGACCGACGGCTTTGGCACCGGCCGGTACATGATGCTGCTCGAAGGCCCATGGAAGACCGCGGAGCTGGCCGGCGCATATCCCGACTTCAACTACGGCACGAGTGAGGTTCCCGCTGGTTCCGCCGGTTCGATCTCCGTGCTGGGCGGTGAAGACATCGCCATGTTCAACACCGCCAACAAAGAAGGCGCGTGGAAGTTCATGAAGTTCATGACCAGCGAATACGCGCAGGAGGAGATGGCCAAGTGCGGTCAGATCCCCGTCAACATGACGGCGCTGGACAGCCAGACCGTAAAGGATGCGTCGTTTGCGCCGTTCCTGGAGGCCATCACGACGGCAAAGGCCCGTCCGACCGTCGCTTCCTGGTCCGAGATCGACAATGCGCTGACCGTCGCCATGACCGACATGATCGTCAACGGCGCAGACGTGCAGCAGACGCTCGACCAGCTGGCTGTGACGATCGACGGATTGCTTGCCGAATAAACACAGTATATCAGACAGACGAACCAAACGCAACTTTTTTCAAAGCAGGCTTCGGCCTGCTTTGAAAATCTGAAAAAGGGATCTGCTCTATGGAACTGAAATCAAAACGCGACCGTCTTCAGGTCGGCCTTCTGCTGCTTCCGGGGCTTCTGGTCTTCGCATTGTTCACGATCTACCCCATCGTCAAGCTCCTGTACATGAGCTTTCTGCAATGGGATCTCGGCTCAATGCTGCACCAGAAGTTTATCGGGCTGCAAAACTATATCGACGTGCTCTCTGACGAGACGTTCCGGATCGCATTTGCAAATACGCTGCTCTACACGCTCGTGACCGTGCCGGGACAGATGATCCTGGGTCTCTTGGCCGCAGTGCTCATCAATGCCATTCCGCGCTTCCGCGTCACGTTCCGCGTGATCTATTACATCCCGGTCATTACCTCGTGGGTCATCGTCTCGCTCATCTTCCGGTACATTTTCAACACCGAGGGGATGCTCAACTATGTGCTTACGAACGTGCTGCACCTGACGGTGTCCAACATTCGCTGGCTCGACAGCCGCTGGGGCGGTCTGACGGTGGCGATGATGCTCGGCATCTGGAAGGGCGTCGGATGGAATCTGGTCGTATTTCTGGCCGCGCTGCAAAGCGTTCCGCAGGAGTTGTATGAATCGGCCGGGATCGACGGCTGCGGCGCATTCCAGAAGTTCTTCTATGTGACGCTGCCCAGCATCAAGCCTACGATCCTCTTCGCGCTCGTCATGCTGACCATCGGCGGCTTCAACGTCTTTACGTCCATCAAGATGATCACCGGCGGCAAGCCGATGCACCAGACGGAGACGGTTCTCACGTGGATGTATTACAAGGCGTTCAACACCGGCTCGTTCGGCTACGCAGCCGCGCTGTCGTTCGTTGTTGCCGTGACGCTCATCTTCCTCGCCGTTCTGCAGTTCAGGGCCATGAAGCAGAAGGACGCTGCCAATTCGTAGGAGGGACTGCCATGCATACACTCAAAAAACGGGAGCTCCCGTCCAACATTCTGCGGTATGTGCTCCTGCTGCTCGGCGGCGCGGTGTCGGTCATGCCGATGATCTATATGATCAGCACGTCCTTAAAGCCGAACGGTGCGCTCTATGAGTTCCCGCCGAAGTTCTTCCCCGCGCTGGACACGATCACAATTGAAAACTACGTGTACATCTTCGGCCAGGAAAAGTTCTATATCAATTTCCTCAACAGCGTGATCGTCGCCGTGCTGACTGTCGTGATCGCGGCTTTCGTCTCGTCGGCGCTGGCATTCTGCCTCGCGCGCTTCCGCTTCCCCGGCAGAAAGGCGCTCTTCGCGCTCGTCATCGGCACGATGATCATCCCCGGCACGACGCTCATCATCACGCAGTATCAGCTCGCCTCGTTCTTCAAGCTCACGAACAAGCTGCTGGGGCTGGTGCCGTTCTATGTGGCGTGGGTCATTCCGTTCTCCACGTTTATGATCAAGGGCTACATTGAGAGCATTCCAAGGGAGTTTGACGAAGCCGTCTACATGGACGGCGGCAGCGTATTCACCGTGTTTTTTAAGGTCATCTGCCCGCTTGCAAGCCCGGCCATCGCGTCCGTCAGCATTTTTAACTTCCTGACGGCGTGGGAGGAATTCCCGTGGGCGCTGACCGTCCTGAACGACACGCAGAAGCGCACGCTGCCAATCGCCATCTCAGGCTTTTTCGGCCAGCACCAGTTTACGCAGTGGGGCTATGTCTTCGCCATGTCCGTGGCGAGTCTGCTGCCCGTGCTCATCATCTTCATCTGCTGCCAGAAATATTTCGTTTCCGGTTTGCAGACCGGCGGTATCAAAGGATAACAAATTCAATTCAGATCATGTAAAGGAGGCATTTTCATGTTAACGACAAAGAAAACGTTCCAAACGAAGTTCCTCTCCACACTTCTGATTCTTGCACTTGTTTCAACTATGATCCTCGCGCCGACAGCCTTGGCTGCTGGCTTTGGAGGTTCTTCAATCACAACCGCCGTTGCCGATTCCGGTGCGAGAAACTTCACACCGACTGAAGCGGCAAACGATACCGAAATTCAGGCGATGACGGACAACAGTTCCGTCCTGAATGAAAGCGACATTATCTACATGATTCTAACGGACCGCTTCTATGATGCAGACCCGACAAATAACGGTACGCTGAATCAGGAGTATCGCCCCGGACAGCTCAAATACACACAGGGCGGTGACTGGAAGGGTATCACGCAGAAGCTGGACTACATTAAAAATCTGGGTGTAACGGCGATCTGGATCTCGCCGCCTTCTCAGAATGAACTTCTGAGCAGAGACGGCGAAGAATCCGGTTATCACGGTTATTTCACGCACGATTACAATTCTGCTGATCCTCACTTTGGCACGAAGCAGGATTTGATCGATCTTGTTTCCGCAGCCCACAGCAAAGGACTCAAAGTAATTCTGGACGTTGTTCCGAATCATACGGCAGACTATTTTAACGGTGCAAGCTCCACCTATAGCTCGGCCAGCTATCAGCCGGCTGCCCCATTCAACAATCCTGACTGGTATCATCACTATGGTGATATTACAGACTGGAACAATGAATATCAGGTTTTGAATTACGACCTCGGAGGTCTGGATGATCTGAACCAGGATAATGCCGATGCCCGGCAGGCCATCAAGGATGCATATAAAAACTGGATCACCTTGACTGGCGCTGATGGCATCCGCGTCGATGCCGCACGTTCGATGCCGAAAAATTTTCTGCAGGAGTTTGAATCCTACGTCGGTGTTCCCTCTTTTGGCGAGATCTTCGTCGGCGATGTCGACTATGTGAGTGCATTCTCCAATTATGAATGGGGCGTGCTTGACTTCCCGCTTTTCTTCCAGGCCCGTGAAGTCTTTGCGCACGATGCCAGCTTTACAACCGTTAAAGCGATTTTTGATCAGGATTACAAATATGCAAACGTAAACCATCTCATTACGTTTATCGACAATCATGACCGTGATCGCTTCCTGTGCCTTGCCGACGATAACTATCAGAAGCTCAGACTGGCACTGACCTTTATCTTCACTGTCCGCGGTATCCCCGATGTGTACTACGGAACTGAGCAGAACTGCTATGGCGGCGGTGTTCCCACGGAGTGGGCAGGTATTGCAAACAAGGAAAATCGCGAAGTCATGCCGAGCTTCTCGGAAGACGGAATCACCTACAAGTATATCCAGCGGCTTACTGAACTGCGGAAAACCTATTCTTGCCTGCAGACTGGTGTGCAGCGAGAAATGTGGTCGGAAGACAATATCTACGCCTACTCCCGCAGAGATGATACGACCGGGCAGGAAGTAATTGTAATCTTCAATAACGGGACGAGCAACGAAACCCGTCAGATTCCGATCCGCGCAGAAAGCAGCCTTACAATTGGCACGACGCTTACCAACCTGCTGGACACTTCCGTGACCGCGCAGATCACAAACGGCAGCGTAACGGGCAAAACGCTCAATATTACGCTGCCTGCGAAAACGGCCTATGTATTTACATCCGGCACGGTTGCAGAATACACACCGATGGAGCGCACTGTCACAACGATTCGCGTCCATTATGACGTAGGCCTCGGAAACGCCATGTATCTGCGAGGCGATGAATACCCGCTGAAGTGGGATCTCGGCCGCAGTATGCTGAATGTTTCGTCTGATTGCTGGGTTTATGAAACGGAACGCATTCCCGCTGGCGAGACATTCGAATTTAAGCCTCTGATCAACAACGAAACATGGTCCAGCGGCCTGAACTTTACCGGGACAGGCGGCACAACAATCGATATTTATCCGACATTCTAAACATTCAGTTGCAACAACGGCGGGTGGCGCAGTTTGTACTGCCCACCCGCCATTTTCGTCGAAAGGAGCGTTTTATGAAACGATGCAGTGGTGTATTGCTGCCCATCTTCAGCCTGCCATCCCCATATGGCATTGGTACACTCGGTAAGGCCGCCTATGATTGGATCGATTTTCTGCACGAAGCGGGGCAGCAACTGTGGCAGGTATTGCCGATTGGCCCGACCAGCTTTGGCGACAGCCCATATCAAAGCTTTTCAGCATTTGCCGGAAATCCATACTTTATTGACCTCGAACAGCTCTGCGAAGACGGACTGCTTCAAAGAGAAGAATGTGCGCCGCTGGCGGACCAAGCTGACGGTGCGGCGATCGATTACGCAAAGCAGTACCAACATCGGTATGCGATTTTGAAAAAAGCATATTCTCGTTTTGACAATCCCAACGAAATCAACCATTTCCGCAAAGCGCATAACTGGGCAGACGATTATGCCCTGTTCATGGCACTCAAGGATAGCTATAACGGTCTCGCGTGGACGCAGTGGCCAAGCGCTATACGAAAGAGAGAACGCCATGCATTAGAGAAAGCCCGGCAGGAATTACAGTCCGAGGTTGATTTTTACGTGTTTCTTCAGTTGTTATTTTATACGCAATGGAAAAAGCTTGCCGCTTATGCAAGGGCACACAACGTAAAAATTATAGGAGATATCCCAATCTATGTTGCACTTGATTCTGCGGATGCATGGGCAAATCCGGAACTGTTTCTGCTTGATGAAGAAGACCGCCCGGTTTTAGTTGCCGGATGTCCGCCGGACGCCTTTACCGCAGACGGTCAGCTTTGGGGAAATCCATTGTATCGATGGGATCTGATGCAGGAGACTGGCTTCCAGTGGTGGAAGGAACGGCTGAGCGGTTCATTTGAGCTATACGATTGTCTCAGAATCGATCATTTTCGCGGGTTTGAAAGCTACTACGCGATTCCCTATGGTGATAAAACTGCTCGAAACGGAGCATGGCAGAAGGGGCCTGGGAAAGCGTTCGTTGATTCCATCAAGGAAGCCTTCCCGGACATTCCGATTATCGCAGAAGACCTTGGATATCTAACGCCTGAAGTTCGGGAGCTGCTGGAATACAGCGGTTTCCCCGGTATGAAGATCCTGCAGTTTGCTTTTGATGCACGTGAAAAGAGCGACTATATTCCGTTTAAATATCCTAAGAACTGTGTTGTGTATACCGGGACACACGATAATGATACAATCCTTGGCTGGCTGCGCAGCGCACCACCCGCATCTGTCCGGTATGCGAAATCCTATCTGCTGTGTGAAACAGCCGCTGATGAGACCTGTGTAGACTTTTTTGTTTCCGCAGCGCTTTCCTGCGCGGCAGACTGGGCCGTGATCCCCATACAAGATTGGCTCCGCCTTGGCCATGAAGCACGGATCAATACGCCATCTACGCTCGGCGGCAATTGGGTCTGGCGGCTCGGGGCTGGCAGCTGCACAAAAGTGCTCGCCAAAGAAATGAGACGAAAAACGGAACTCTACGAACGAAATTCGGTCATTGAACCGTAAACAAGGAGGATATTTTATATGCAAACAGTTGATGAATCCACGATGGATGACGTTATAACAACGATCGATTTTGCAACGCTTTTTTCGCAAGAAGAGCTTAAAGCAAAACGTGCAGAAGAAAAAGACAGAAGGAAGAAAAATAGGATTTTATCAGTTGAAAACTCACATTTTCTTATTTACCTTATATGTCTCTTGATCTCTATTGCTTGGATTGCGGCATATTTAGTTTTTCCGTGTGCTGAAACATCAAAATGGCTTGCTGTCCTGATGTCCCTTGGCGCGAGTGGATTTGGCGCAGCTCTTTTGGCTTTCTTTATTGACCGTTCTGATACAGACGCGCAGGACAAGGCTGCCGTAGATGCTTACAACAACAGTGTCGCATACATTTATGACACGTTGTGGACAGTATTTGGAAACCGCTCATATCAATATATGAAAAAAATAGATAAGAATAATGGCCAGCAGATTGCTGCCCAACAAAGTGCAGAAAAATTTATTAACCAGTTTAACCTTGCAATGAAAGCGATTGATTCTTTTAGGTTAAATTACGCTGCTGCAATGAGCGATGAGGTATCCAGCGATTACAGTCTTTTGAAAAGTCAATTGGTTCAATTCACCGCAACATTAAGTCATCCTGTAAACGTCGATCATTTGATTGATGCCTTGGACGGAACACGCATCTGGCTTCGAAGGTGGTATTCCACCGAGAGACTCAAAAAGCATTTTCGCTTTATTTGATGCCGGCTACCAAAGCATCCACACTGCGCTGTGATCGAATTGTCTGACGATGCAAGCAAGAGGACGTGCCGCAAATTCTTTCCGCGGCACGTCCTTATTAAAAATACAAGAAAATCCAGAACACAAAATCCACCCAACGCATTAAAAACGCGAAAGTTTTCGACAACATTTCCCACAAAATGTGATATAATTCATATACTACTATGGATGTGAGGGACAACTGTTTTGAAAGAAATAGATACGAAACAGAAGCTTATTCTTCAAAAATGTGATGACTATGTTCAGAGCGCAAATACTCTGTTTCATTTCATGCAGCGGCACGAATATCTTTCTGCGCTTTTGAAGCGGCGTGCGTTAGTTCCCCGTTACTGTCAGGAGAACATTGCATATCTCAATTTAGAAATAGGCGGCCATCCATTTGACGAGATTTATGTGCTCCAGAAATGCTTTTGTGATATTCCATTTCACAAACTCACAGAGGCTTTCGAGATAAGCAGCGACGAAGACGCTCTGCAAACTTTTGACACGGCCGATCGTCTTGCCTTTGAACGCTCGAATACGCATCCAGCATACTACGGCCGTTATGCCATCGCCCTGTCCAAGCAGTGGGGTGAATCACACGGTTTGCAGCCTGTCCAGTACGCGAACGGGATGTCCGATTTTACAAATTCACTTTCCGAGGTCATCAATTCAGCATACGAAGCAGATGACCTGCCAGACCTATATGTAAACGACATTTTACGGCGTTTGTCGTTTATAAAACCTCTCCGTGGACTCATGCACAGGCGTTTTCGGGACACTTGGATCAATGTGCAGAAGAATTTCCACGATGAACGCGAGTGGAGGTTTGTTCCGCCGCAGAGCGCATTAGCCGCGCTTCAGTTTGACAGTGTGATTGCAAACCCGACAAAGCTGCGCAAGATGGAGGGTTTGGCTGGGCTCAACAGATATCTTGAACGTGAAGCGGCGCGTCCTGCGTGGCTGGAGTTCTCATTCGACGATATTCGATATTTGATCGTCCCCACGATTCAGGCTCGAATCGAACTGATTAAAGAGATTCTGGCACTTCCTCCAGAAGGCTTTTCCACCAGCGAATCAGAGAACATCGGCAAAAGCGTGCTGATCAGCAAAATACTTGTACTGGACGAAATCAGAAAGGACTGGTAGCTATGGGCCGAAATAGACTGAAAGATATTTTCTCCACCAATCCTCCTCTTCCAGAAATCAAACTGCTCTTTCAGAATGCAGAAGCGGAGACACAGTTTGAGAAGGCAATGTATCTTGCATGGGATGAAGGGCATCCTGTAAACGTAGAAGGGGTAAACGGAATTATTGCCTATGATTCCAGTACTTCTCGAAAGATGCCGTTTCTATTTGAAGATAATCTCGAGGGCTTCATGGTTGGGCCAAGCAGCGAAACGCGGGCTTTCGATATTACCACGCCAAAAGGCAGGAAGAACGTCTCGTTGGGATGCTTCACCTCTCCGAAAAAAACGACTCTTCGGACGAGCAAGGATTCTATTATATTTCAGGAATTTACATTCAGCAGCACAGGCGAACGTACTTACAACGCAAAAATTCAGAAAGAACGTGCTCAGTCAGTCTCACAGCTAGCCGATAGCTACTGCATAGCGATTGGCCTTTTGGAACATTTTATGCCAGACAAAGATGTCGAAAGCTCTGCGGATGCAGAACATCTGCAAGGCATAAAAAAAGCCTTGCGCTTCACATATCGTTTTTATATGCAGCTGTGTGCATTAGAAAAAGTCCTGCAAAGGGTCATTAAGCCAACTGACATTGAAGCAAGCATTGACGAGATGGCAAAAGTCAATGAACTGTATCTCCTTTTGGTACAAAAAATTCCGCTCCACTTCGATGGACAGATTAACGTCACAGAAAATAACAGCGTGAACCTTATCAGCAACCCCGGCGCAACGCTCGAAGTTGGGAAGGAAATTCTCATCACGTTCTACCGTGAGCAAGACGTTTCTTTCTGCGGCATATCTGTTCACTTATATTTCGTGAATATTCTAAAACACGCAATAATTAAAAAAATCATTGATGAGGGTGAACAGACGCGATTGATATACGGGGAAACGGACAGCAACCCCATGCAGTTGTTCTTTACCGCATTCCTTTCAGAGCAGGAAGCTGCCGAAGAACACGCAAATGCGAAGGATAAGGAGGCAGAATATACGAAAGCCCGTACGGCAGCGGATTACTTTCATATGATAGCTGACTCGTTCAATCCATAATCGCATGGAATGAACCTTGAGTATATCAATTTTCGGCCGACACAAGGTAAAGCAGAAATAATTTTCCGTCGAGTGTTGCATTTGGTCGGATAAATGGTCTTAGTATATGAATCCATTCTAAATCTTTCTTAAAGTGGCCACTTTATAAAGATAGGTAGTAGCTAATCATTTATATGGTCAAATAGAAAGGAGCCAAGCAAATGAAACACAAGAGAATGCTGACAGTTGTATTTTCGTTGATTCTTGCGCTAACACTATCGATCTGTAGCGTATTTGCCGACAATTTCTCGTCTCCGGAGCTCCCCTCCGATGAAGAACTCCTCACGCTTGTTGAGGACTCGGTTAACGCCTATAAAAAACAGTATATTATTCATTCGGTTGATATCGCAAACAAATGCATTCAGTCCACGTCTCAAAACGGATATACCGTAGACTTTACCGTCGCTCTTGATGTTGAACTGAACTATGATTCTGCACTTCAATTACCACATGTGCAGGGAATGCTTGCGTTGCTTGGAATTGATGCAAGTAGTACATCTACTGACGTGTTTTTGAATAAATTAGACACAGATACATTAGATGTTGCAATCAGTAAGATTGCTCAAGGCCAAATGTCTCTCTCAAATTCTGTTTCCGAGAAATCCGCAAAGATTGATGTGGAATCAGCAGAGCGGATTACTAACACTGTAAAAGAAGAACTGGCCGATTTCATCTTAGAACTTGAGGACTTATATATTGGCCAGAGGGAGCAGATCAATTTAATTCTTAGAGCGACTTTTGATAGCAATGATTCCCCCGTTGGAGTCTCCGCCGTTGCATATGATGGGACTACATATAATATTCAAGAAATCGAGCCTGCCAGCAATGCAGAAATGAGAGCAAACGGGAAGAATCAACTCAATAAATTTGTATCGCTCGCTATTGCAAAAGAAAACACGAGTCCGAACGAAATCAACGCTCTAGCAAACTCCGAAGTCTATCATCGTGTTTCTGCTCGCGAATATGCGAACAAGTGGACTAGTAATCCTTCTGGCGGTGCATTCAAGAATATTTTAAAATGGAAAATTAGAGACAATCCTGATGCAACTGAGGAACCGTATTATCCGGCAAACAACGCAGACTGTGCCAACTATGTATCGCAAGCGATTCATGCAGGCGGGATCGATAAAACATCAAACGATGTGAACGACAAATATCATTGGTTTGCCAGTGAGTATGGCTGCTCTATTGCGTGGGAAAACTGCGAGAGCATGTATTTTTATTTTACTCATAACAATTATTGGACAGCGTCCGACTATGCCAATTGCAATGCAGGCGGGATCATCTTCTTAAAGGACACTTCGGGAACGAGATACCACGTTGTAATGTGTGTTCAGAATAATACAGTGACAAGACTGTATTCCGCACATACGCAAGATGCGTTAAAAGTTCCATACACAGGGAAATCTTCGTTTGGTACATCATGCAACTCGCTCGAATACTGGGTTTTCACAAACTCCGACACGAACTAATTTCAAAAATGGAAATCCTCATATTTTCTATTTGAAAAATAGGAGAACGTATGAAAAAGCAATACCACCTTATTTGTATAGTCGCTTCACTTTTGTTCTGGTTGGTGGGGTGCTGTGCCATTCAAATCAAAGACGTCCCCGCCTCAATTTCCCAAGAGCCATTGGAGAACGAAGAAATTTCAAATAGCGAACAGGCCGAATCTTCTCTGGAAGCTGAAGACTCGACATCTGTTACAATTACAGAAAGCGGCGACTTTTCAGAGGCTGAGCAATTGGGCTTCACCGGTGCAAACATCGGGCAGGGCGGGCTGATGGCCGGAGACGGCGAGTGGGTCTATTACCGCAGCGAATCTGACTGGGGCCTTTACCGGGCGCGCACGGACGGCAGCGAGCAGACGCAGCTGCTGCCGCCGGAGGACTATGCGCCCAGCAGCATCAATGTACTGGGTGACTGGGTCTATTTTTCAAACTTCCGGGATGGGTTTTCTCTCTGGCGTGTGCGCACGGATGGAAGTGAAGCAGAAAAGCTCGTGGATGGTTATTGCTATACGTTCCTTGTAGCGGAAAGCGGCATTTATTTTGATTGCCGCGATGAGAACAACGTCATGCGAACCTTTCATGCGGAACTGGATGGCAGCGCACAAACGCTTCTGTACGAGAGCTGTGCGCCGACCACGTACTATGAGGGTAAGCTGTATCTGTATGATTTCAGAAGCGGAACGCTGTATGCATACAATACCGAAGCAAACGAGCGCGAGATCCTGTTTGAAGGCAAATACGATGCGGCATTTTTCAGCGCAGACGACACAGGCATATATTTCTGGGACGATATGTGCGATTACTGCCATCTTGACCCCGAAACGAAGGAGATCACTGTCCTGCATAAGGGCCCCATCGGCGATTATTTCAATTACTATGACGGCACGGTCTATTATGTTGCCTATGGCGGCGAGAATTACGACTATGATTGCTGCTACGCGATGGACGTGGAGACAGGCGAGCAGAAAGCGATCCTCTCGTTGTCGCCAGAGATGTACGACGCATTCGGTGATCCCATCGGCATCACGCAGGTCGACTACCGCAATGGAAATTATGACGCAGACAGCATCCCGACGAACGAAGAAGGTTGGCCGATGGCGCTTAACGAACTTGTCGACGGTCTGTTTGTTGTGAACGGACAGGTCTTTGCACGCGGACGGCTGGCACGGACAGGAATGGCGGAGATATGGGTTCTCTGTGACGGTGCGAGCGGCGCAGTGTGGGGATAGAATGTAGTTCTTGCATGTCCCCAAAGTTATAAAGAATGGAGAAAACCGCTGGTTACCCAGCGGTTTTCTTTAATATCCTTTAAGCCGCTTTCCGAAATCGCAGGCCGTTTGCCCGCACGGACAGCTCCTGTGACAGAAGCCGCAGCGTTTCAAATTCATCGTCGAGGCCGTCAAGCTCCCGGCGGAGAATTTCTTCATAGTGCTGCTTCTTCTGCTCCAGCGTGGCAATTTTGTTGACCCACCGCTCCATAATCGCGGGGCTGCGGCTGCCGCTCTGAATGAGATAATCGGCCTTCTCCTGATACAGCGCGATCTCCTTTTTGACCGCGGAATAAAATTCCTCCGTCATTTTGTCGCGCTGCTTGGCATCATCAATGATGTAAAAGCTGTTGACGCTGAGCGCATTGTCATTCTGATTCATCGCGCTGAGCTGCTCGATGAATGTTTCAAACGTGTCTACTTTGTCCATATGCTGCCGCGGGATGAAATACAGGTGCCCGGTCGAGCTGACCTTGGTGGCCTCCAACATCCGCAGATATGCGGGTGCGCGAAAGGAGGGCAGCAGGTGTGCAGTATTCTATTGAAGAATCCGCGCTCATTGGCGGTCTGATTGCAGAATATTTTTCAGGGACAAGTGTTTCAGAGACGCTGCGCATGGCATACCAGCGGGTCCACCAGCACCTGTTGGATGGCCGGTTGACGCAGGACGATCTGAAACGGATTCAGGCAGCGCTTGACTTCCTGCTCCCTGTCTTTCCTACCGAACGCGAAGCACAGAAAACCTTCCGCGCAGCGCTTCTGAAAACAAAAGCCATGCTGAGAAGAAAAGCCTAAAAGTGAAGCAGGCAAACCAAAACATTCCCGTTGACACACTTCCAAAATGGAAGTGTGCCAGTGCTATTGGCGTGATTAGTCTCCCATGCCATCTGCATCTGCGATGGTATGGGAGATTTTCAGCTCTGTCGGCAGCTTCCAACGCAACTTATAGAACACGCAGATCTTCTACTGGCGGTTTGTGATATACAATCGCACCTGACCGGCAGCGTTAGGGCAGCGATCCTCAGTGCGCAAAATCGCAGCATCCCCGTCACCATGATCTGCCCGGACACCGCCGAGATTTCGCGTTTGAAAGATGGCGCGCCAAATCCTGAAATTGTCTGATTTTCACCATTTTATAAGGGCAGTCATCCCATAATCTACTCTCCCCGTTGTCGGAATCTTATGATATAATAGGTTTATCATGGGGAGGATTGTCGAAACATGATTGTATACATGCAGCTTATTGACATCGCAGAAGATCGCTCAAAATTTGAGCGGCTTTATGAGCAGTACAAGCAGTTGATGTTCTATACTGCTTTTCAGATTCTCAAACGCCCACAGGACGCCGAAGATGCGGTTCATCTCGCCTTTTTGAGCATCGCAGAAAATATTTCAAGAATTTCTGATCTGGACTGTCCAAAAACGCGCGCCTACATCGTTACAATAGTTGAGAGAAAAGCAATCGATATGCTCCGGGCAGAGCGGCGGCACCCATCCGTGCCGCTGGATGAATCAATCAATGGCGTTTCTGTGGAATACAGTGGAGACAACGCGCTGGCAAAGGCAATTCTGGCACTGCCGGCTGCTTATCGTCAGTGCCTTCTCCTGAAGTTCTATCATGGATACAGCACAAAAGAAATCGCCGGGATCATGCACCTTTCTCTTGCAAACACAAGTAAGCTCCTTCAACGGGCAAAAGCAAAGCTGAAGGAAATTTATCAGGAGGGAGGCGAAAGCCTATGATCACGGATGATGCGCTGCGGGCCGCTGCGAAAGAAGCCAGTCTTGCGCTGGCGGAGGCGCTGACACAGGGCAGCAAGCAACAGCCGCCTTACGTCCCAAGCAAGTCCTTTACATGCAAAATGAGCCGTCTGTGCCGCCGTGAACGCCACCCCGTTTTTTATCGGACACTGCAGCGCGTTGCCGCTGTGTTTCTGACGCTGCTCCTTACCGGAATCGGCTGGCTTACGGTTGATGCGGAGGCCCGTGCTGCAACAATTGCGTGGTTTAGAAGCATTTCACAGAACAGCATCGTATATCGCTTCCTGAATCCCACGCCGCAGCAGACGTTGCCAGACTATACTCCGACATGGCTGCCAGACGGCTTTGAGGAACAGGAGCACCACAAGGATGATCAGCGGTCCAGTTGGTATTATGTTTTCGGTTCAGACTTCATTGTCATTGAAGTTGACGTATATCGCAGTGGTACGGTCCTATCGTTGATCGGAGATCATTCTGACTACGAAGAAGTCCATATAAATCAATTTACTGCCTTGTTTGTACCTGCTAATGGGAATTCCGGTATCAGCAATCTGGTATGGATCGATGAGCAGAATGGGCTCATGTTCTCAATCGATTCAACTCTTGAAAAATCCGTCATGTTGCACATTGCGGAGAACATAGAGTTGTCACAATCTCCAAATTAAAGTTTTTCTTGCAAACCCTGTCCAAAAACACCTCCTTTCTACGTTCTAATAGATAGAACAAAGAAAAGAGGTGTTTTGTAATATGAAAAAGCGTATGATTGTTCTGGTACTCGTAGCGGTTATGGTTTCCGGTCTGTGTGTAAATGCTATGGCCGCAACACGCGCTACACGAATCAGTCCAAGGCTTTCGTTCAGCGGGAAAACTGCAAATTGCAGTGTAACCGTGGTCGAAGCTGGAAAACTGGATGTCACACTTGAACTGTGGAATGGCAGTGAAATGGTCGACAGCTGGAGCGATTCTGGGACGAACTACCTAAACGTTTCTGGCAGCCATGCAGCAGTCAGCGGAACAACATATACTCTGATTGCTCATGGTACAGCTGGAGGCAATTCTTTCCGGGAGTCTACTACTGGTACTTGCCCGTAAGGGGTAAAAACAAACTTAATTTGATATGCCTGTTACATTGACAATGTTACTTCTACAACGCTATGCTGCACTAATATGTATGGTACCTATTCATATTCTCAGGGAGGTGCACACGAAGGCCTCGACTTTGTGGATCCAGATTATATTGGGGAGCTTGGGTAAAATGAATACTATGGTAAGGAAGAGCTTCGCGATTGTATTGGCGATTTGTATTTTATTGCCAAGCTTTATTGCAACGGCGATTGCAGCGGATGTGACAGATGGCTTTTCTCAGAAAGCATCTGATAGCGGATATTTCTGTGTGGATGATTTGGAGAAAAACTCCGATATTTTAATTAAAACGGATACTGATGCTGTGACCTTTGTTGAGGATGGTCTACAAATTTATTTGTCAATCAATACTCCATATATCTATAAAGACACATATATTATTGGAGCAATGAAAAGCAAGCCGATCCGACAAGGCGGAAAATGGTATGTACCGAAAGACTTTTATGATCAATTTCTCTGCGCAGGAAACGTAAAAGTTCCATCAATATTCAATGGAGCACTTTTCTTTGTACAGGAAATTATGACCGCATTGTATGAAAACTGCGATGGTTCATTCTCTAAAAAACTTCTCGATGCAATTTTATTGCCAACTTCTATGGGTATTGGTGAGCCTCATTTGGACATGAGCCGAGTTTTTGTTGAAACGCCGTTAACTGAATACCCTAATACGCTAATGTCCGAAATGAAACGTCTCGGAATCAAGAATCCAGAAAAACTTACATACGGGGAATATGCTGTTATCAATGGAACTCAATCATTAGCTTCAGCTGGTATGGCTGCTGTAACAGAAAACAATCCAGAATTGAGTGGAATTGATTCAAATACGATGACTGTTGCGGAGTACACCGCGTGGCAGCAAAGTAACGCTTTGCAGAACTTCAAGAAAGGTTTAAGTACCGAGGCAATGGATTTTGCTGCAAAGAAAGGAATAACGCTCTCGGATTTGTCTTTTTTGAATCGCTATTTTTACGGCAACTATATGGAGGAAACGGATAATAACTTAAGGAATGCGTTACTTCAATTTTATTCAACAGATGTTGAATACTTGCAGAATCAAGCAAATCCGTTTGCCGATATTGCTGAAAGTGATTGGTTTTATGATGATGTTCTGCATAGTTTTTTCGGCGGACTTATAAAAGGAACCTCGAATGATACGTTTAGTCCAGATACTACTATTAGCAGGGGGCAAATAATTACTATTCTATATAGGCTAGATGGGGAGAAAAATCTTCCAGATAGTTCGGAGGTTCTACCATTTCCTGATGTGAGTAATAGCTGGTATTCTGACGCAGTTCACTGGGCAACACATGAGGGTATCATAAATGGTTATAACAACGGAAAGTTTGGCCCGAATGATCCAGTTACCCGAGAACAAATAGCTGTTATCTTGTGGCGATATGCTAAATATGCCGGATATGAAATGAGCACAGGGAAAACTATGAATATGTTTTCATTTGACGACGCTTCTGACATCTCTGAGTTCGCAATCGCCCCTATGCAATGGGCTTACGGCCATAGTATTATCAATGGCACCTCATCAACGACCCTTTCTCCACAAGGATATGCTACTCGTGCTCAATTTGCAGCTATTATATGCAGATTCTGTGCAAAAGTTATGAAGTGATTAAAGCGATGGCGCGAAGCCCAGCCGGATGCTGGGCTTCCAACAAAATTTCGTATTATTATGATGATGCGTCCAATGCTGAAATGAACACAGCACTGATTTCTTCGTACGAAGGAGAAAATCAAAAGCTTGATGATTTTCGTAGTGAGGTGCTGGGATTTGGGGACGATACTGACTATTACGCACTATGGATGTATTTTTGGGATGAGCTGCTAGGCGAAAAAGCACCAGACCGATATGTTGCGTAATTCTGCATGGAGGAAATCTAATGAAAAAGTTACTTGCGTTAATCTCATGTATTGTAATCTGCAGTATATGTGTAATTCCAGTAAATGCAAACGCATATCCAATTCTAAGCGACTGGGCAAAAGAAGAGGCCTATCTTGCTGAGGCGAATGACCTTTTTCCAGGTGGTGAGATGCATGACGATTTGCGTTGCGCTGCTTCCCGTGGACAGGCGGCATGGTATGCGGTGCTGTTGGCAGAGACTCTTCTAGGACATGAGATTGAAAATGCTGCATCGGGTGTTTTCTCGGATATGTCCAATTCCTTTTTCAAAAACATAGTGGATAAAGCATATACAGCTGGTATTGTGAACGGCCAAAAAGACGGAGAATTTCATGAAAAAGATATGGTGACCCGTGAGCAGTATGCAGCTATGCTTTATCGAACAATAAAGTATGTGGAGCAGGAACGAAATACAAGTGTATTAACTCAAGTGCAAGGCACAATTCAATTTGAAGATGATGAGAAGATATCAAACTGGGCCAAAGAGTCGGTTCATGCGTTAGCTTCTCTTGGTGTCATTCAGGGTACATCGCAAAGTAATTTTGAGCCGCAACGAGAAGTTAGCTTTGAACAGATGCTTGTACTTTCTTACCGGTGCTTTTCGATTTTTAAGACATGAAGTCTCCGAGCCTCAGGCGCAAACAGTGGAAACACCGGGCATTGACCAGAGTGATGCAGAATATGACAATGTAAAGACTTGGAACTGGGCGCCGTATGAAACGCTCTATCGGACGGATGGCACCCGCATGGGTCTGGTGCGGGATGCCGATGGGACGCGGCACATCGGAGAAATCCCAGACACAAAGGTCTGGATCCGGCTGCAGGACGGCACGCTTCTTTCTGACGAGCCGTTTGACGCCTGCATCGACTATATGGACGAGCCAGCGGGCGAGGTCTACTGCATCCGGAGCGGCACCGGCTACCGCTATACCGTCAGCGCCGGGGACGGAAGCTTCTGGCTGAGCGAGGTGGACGAGCCGGAGATTTTGGACGAAGACCAGTTCGGCTATCGCCTGCGCGTTACCCGCTGGGACAGCCGCGAGCCATGCTATGGCATTGTGACCGCGGACGGAACCGAGGTGATCGCGCCGGTCTATGAGCGCGTGGAGATTCCCTTCGCAGATCGCTTCCTGCTCTATGAGGGCGGCGCGTCGCAGGGGCCGGTCATGGGCTGGTGCAGGCTGACGGACGAGACCGGCGGCACGCTTTGCGCGCGCTTCCATTGGCTCGACTACAGCGTATTTGACGACGGGTACATCGGGATCGCGGTATGCTATGGCGAGCGCGCGGCGTATCCGTGCTATGACGAGGACGGTCAGCCGATGCCGGAGGGCTATTGGCTCGTAGACCGGGACGGAAAGCTTTGCAGCGAGCGCTTCGTGAAGCTTTCCTTTGGGGACGGTGATGAGACGCACGCGGCGTCGGAAGACGATGTCCTGCGCGCCCTGCGTGAAGACGGCACGGAAGAACTGCTGCCGGTCGCAGAGCTGCTGCTCCCATAGGATGACGAAAGTGTCTTTTAGAGGATGTAGATGTAAGTGTTTTTTAGAGGAGGATTTGCCATGAATAATTCTTCAGTATCTCGCTCAAACCATTCCACAAGAGTCCTTGTGAGTATTTGCTTTGTCATACTACTGTGCGTCGTTATAGCATTATGTTTCAGTAAAGTAAATGCAGCAAATATCGTCCGTCGAACTGTTTCTATGTATTTGGATGAAAAACAGATTTCCTACACATCTGTTCATGTTAACAATCAAACCCTGTCTGTGGAGCTTCAGTCCAGCGGAGAAGGTCGTTGTACACTTGATGATGTGAAAGCCATTCAAAATATTTATACAGTAATCCACGCGCAAAGTTTAGCTGATAAAATCAGAAACGTTAAAATTGAAATCGTCGATCGAACAGGAACAGTTATTTATGATGAAACAGAAGCGGATGTTTCTTCAAAAGTCGAAAACGATTTAGCTCAAACGACTACTGCGGATACAGAGATCATTGCAGACAGAGACATTTTACAAGAGGCCCGCAATGTTTTGGCGGATACTTCCTACTCGATTCAAAGTGTCAACATTTCAGATGCCGAAGAAATTACGGGAAAATGTCTGAATTTAACGCTTACATTAAGCAATGCAGATGACAGTTCTGTGAGCCGAATCAGCAGCGTGTATGATAACTTGGAATCTTATTCTTTGTCGACAGGGGCAATTACGCAGTGTAATATCACATTGTTGAATGATGAGCAAGAATGTATTGCATACATGATTGGCGATTTCCAATACGGAAACTGTATCGCGTGGATTAGTCCTGACTACGAGAACGCATTTGTGGCGCAGGAAGGGCCTCAACCAGATAATTAACACATAGATATAAAGCAAGCCGTGAAATCCACACATATTGAAGCACGACCGAATGAAAAAATGTCTTGGTGAAGCCTACCAGAAATACGCAGTAATACGATTACTACTATTTTAAAAATAAAAGCAATACTAAAAAACGAAGCAGACAAGCTGTGTGCTTGTCTGCTTCTTGCTTGCTATGGATTTGCAATAATCTTCACTTCGAGAAAAATGGCTAAAACAGATCACTGTGCGTTCCAGTTCGGATCAACTGTAAGACCAAGATCTCGTGCCTGATCCGGTAGACCAGCAGCCAGTCTGGTTGAATATGACACTCACGCATCCCCTTATAATTACGGGAATTTGTCAGCGCATGATCTCGATACTCAGCTGGAAGTGGCTGTTCGGCGCACAGCATTGTAATGACAGTCTCCAATTTCTTGGGGTCGCAGCCGCGTTTGACAGCCTGCTTATAGTCGCGCTTGAACTGCCCTGAAAACTCTGGTTTAAGCATTCAACGCCTCCATCAGATCGGACACTGTATCAAACGGGCCATACATTTTATCGTTTTCTGCGGCATCCATTGCGGCATAAGTGGTTTTGTTCGGTTCATCCAGACGCACATCGAACGGCAGACCGCGATACCGCAATGCCTGACGATAAAAGATTCCGGTCGCAGTGCTCAGATCCATTCCAAGCTCTGCAAAGAGAGCGGCGGCCTGTGCTGTCAATTCCGGTTCAATTTTCAGCGTTGTACCCTTCATAAAAACGCCTCCTTTCAGGCAGTCACATAATCAATTATACAGTACCTTTTTCTTTATTATAATATTTTCAGGATAACTGTCAATCCTTTTTGCCAGTTTTACATACGCTGCGTAACCAGACCTCTTACGATCTCATCACCGGCCAACTCGCTGGTCCGATAGATCTTCTGACAAAACGGCGTCAAGCTGAAATCCATGCCGGGAGTGCCTGCGTCCAGCAGGATGCCGGTCACGGTGAATTTTCGGGCAGACTGCTCCTTATGGAGTTTTGCCAGATAGTCCTCCGGCAGCTCGCACAGCCCGTCCGTCAGGAACACAATGTCGGCGTTTTCAAAGCCGGCGTCCATGAGCTGGACCGCCTCATCCAAGGGACGCTCAAAATCCGTGCCGCCGTCGAGGAATGTCTCGGCGGCATTCATCTTATCCTGCATGGAATACTGGCCAGGCAGAAAAATATCCAACTTGCACTCGGAAGAACCGGCAAAATGAACGAGCGCGAATTTGCGCCGATTTTCTGCTGCAATATCCAGCAGCGTCAGCGCCACAGCCTTGCCCCATGCGGCGGCGTCGCCGCGCGTGGAGCCGGATTCATCGAGGCAGCAGATGATGTCGCCCATGCCCTTGTGGACAGGTTCACGCCTGCGGTACTGTTTGAGCCGCCGCTGCTGATACTTCTTTACAAACAGCGGAAGTGTCTGTGGTGAGGCAAGCATGGCAAACTCCGAACCGATAGCACGGGAAAGATCATTGCCAAGCTCCAGCGCGTAGGTTTCTCCGCGGCCATAGGCGTAGCCGTTGCGCTTGCCTTGCGCGAAGATCTCACGAAACCGGCCGAGGTGCTTTGAGATCTCCAACAGCGCAGGATTCTGCCGAACCTTTTGAAGAAGCTCGGTGTTCACCGCGTTTTTTTCCATGGTACCGGCATCATCGCCCCACGCGCCGAGGATCGTCTGGACTTCCTTTGCCTTCTCCGCGGCCGCGCCGACAGCGACAGTAACACTCTCAGATATAGCGGCTTTGTTTTGCCGTGCCGTGGTATCTACCATCTTTGCAACGGCCTCGGCCTGCTGCGTTTTGCTTTCAGCCTGATTCGCCGCGTCGATCACCGCCTGTTCCAGCGCGGGATTCAGCGCAGAATCCCGCATCTGCTCTAAAAGCTCTGCGAGCTTCTGCTGTGCCTGATTCCGCGCTTCTTGCAGTTTTTCAAGCGTTTTCAGCGTACCGTCCTCGCCGCCAAGCTCTGGCAGCAGCTCATCCAGCTGCGCGCTGATCCTCGCCGTAAACTCGGACGCAGCCTCATAAGCGGGCAGTTCCCGACCTTCGCAGATCGACTTGATCGTGGGATAGTCCGCATCCTCAGTCACATGGTCAAGCAGCTTTGCGTTGAATTTCTGCGCCTCGGCCGTAAGCCTGTCCGCATCGGTTCGTTTTGGGAACAGCGAATAGAACGACTGAAAAACATCTCTGGACAGCGCCGGAAAGCTATGCAGCTTGGGCGCAGCCTCCTGTTGGATGGCTTCCAAATTTTCATCATTCCTGCTCAGATCGTGGTAAATGCAGTCCTCCAGCTTGGAGCTTTGCAGAACGCGATCCGTTTTCTGTGCTGCGGACGTTCCGGCATACTGAAAATTGCCCCAGCGGGAATCCATGGCGTTTTGTATGGTACGAAAGTATTTCTTCATTTTGCACCTCCATAGAAAAGGCAGGGTGGGAAGATCCCACCCTGCACTGTCAGTTTAATAGTTCCCGCCGAAGTTCGGCACAAAGCCGCCGGGCTGTGCGCTGCCAAAGTTGGGCGTAAAGCCGCCCGACTGCGCAGGCGCACCGAAGCCCTGCGTGGGTGCAGGGGCAGAACCGCCGCCGTCCTCCTTCTTGCTGTCGCCAAAATAGATGTTTTCCGCAAGAATTTCCGCCGTGCGGCGCTTGTTGCCTTCTTTGTCTTCCCAGTTCCGGATTTGCAGGCGGCCGGAAATGACGGCCATGCGTCCCTTCATAAAATACTTCGCCGCAAATTCAGCTGTGTTTCGCCATGCAACGACATCAAGAAAATCCGTTTCCTTCTGTCCGTCCTGTGAGAAATCGCGGTCTACCGCCACGGAAAACGATGTGACGGAAACGCCAGAAGCTGTTTTACGAAGCTCCGGGTCGCGCGTGAGTCTGCCCATAACTACAATGTGATTCAGCATAAATTAACCTCCTTGAGAATTAGTCCTGTTTAGCTTTCATTTCTTCCAGTTTCTTTTTTAACTTGGGAATCGTAAAGGTGCCGTGGAGTTCCCTTTTTGCTTCAGGATGCCGAAGAATCACAAACCAGTTGAATACGGTTTTATCACGCTCGGCTGCCGGCATACGATCAATCTCATCTGAGGAATACCGTGTATCGCGGATCTCCATAAATCGCACACCCGATTCTTCCTCGAAAAAAGTGTACATTTCCTGCACGGTTGCCTTGATCCTGATGTGACTTTCCAACGTTGACCTCCGAATCTTTACTGCAAGACTGCCAGCTGCTCCAGCGGCGTATAAGTAAAGCCAATGGCCTCATGCGCCGCCTTGCTGATGCGCTCCAGTTCGAAAAGAAGTCCGTCCGTAAGCGCCTTTTCGCTGTCAGAGCCGGCGTTTGCGGCCATCTCGGTCTGCATTTGGTAGAGGCGCACCAGTTCCCCGCGGAATTTGCGGAGCGCAGCCTGCTTCGTGCGTACATTTTCAGCCGCACCGCAGGCGCTGTCAAAGCCGTCCTTTGCGTCCTGTGCCATGGCAAGAAGGTCGCTGACCTTTTCCTGCATGGGGTTGACGCAAAGACGCTCCAACGTGCCGGTTACAAATTCGCGGTCACCCGGCTGCTGCCAGAAGTAATTCCGCAGCACCAGAAGATCCGTCGATGTGACCTCCGTATGGCCCTCCAGCCACGCCTTTGCCTGCGCAATAGAGAAGTAGCTGAGGAATTTACGGTCGGACACGGGAATTTGTGCACGCAGCGCACAAAGTACGTCGTCCATCAGGTCGTGGATGCTGTCCGGTACCTGAATGGCTGCGACTTCCTGCTGCATGGTGCGCAGCTCCTCCAGCGAGATCGTCGCATGGACTGCGCCGAACGAGCCGCCGAGCTTGTCTTTCAGGATCGCAAGTCGATGTGACTTCTCCGAAATATTTTCCGTGACGACCTTCAATTCCAGCCGGTCATAGAGCGCCGAGAGGATCTTTTCCTCCGGGTCATTGAAATTCGGAATTTCGTTGGATGCGGCGAAAAAGGAGGTCGTCGGGATGGGATAGGTCCGACCTTCATTGGTGTATTTTCGCTCGTTGAGCGCCGTCAGAAGCGCGTTCAGAACGCCGTCATTGCATTTGAAGATCTCATCCAGAAACACGATGTCGGCCTCCGGAATTTTGCCCGCGGTCTGCACGACAGGTTCGCACGGATGCAGCGCGGCGACGGCTTTGCGATAGGCGTCCAGCTTGCCGCTGATCTCTGCCAATTTGTCAAACGTCGCCGTCTCGTTTTTCATCTGCGGCAGACCGCTCAGGAAGCTCTGCAAATCAAAGCGCAGGTTCTGGTAGATGCCGTCGCCTTCGAACGCAGTTTCCGGCACAGAGCCGGGGATCAGGCTGGAAAGATCGAGTCGTCCGAAAAGCTGTTCTTCGTCCGTCTGCTTGGAAAGGAGCCGTTCAAACTGCTTCGCGCCTGTGATGCGGCTGCGAAAAGCGTTGATCGCGTAGCTCTTTGCCTGACCGGGATCGCCCAGGATAAACAGGTTCTTCCGTGTCAGAAGGGCAATGGCAATCAGTTCGACCAGTTCTTCACGCTCCGCAACAGAGGCATTTACATCGGCCATGACAGCCAGCATTTTATCTCGTAAACTCATGCGGCATCCCTCATACGGCAGGCGTCCAGCGAGATCACATTCCCGCAAGATTCCGCGGGCATTCCGGTCATGCCGTGCAGCCGGTAAGGACGCTTGCAGTTGAGAAGCTCAAAATGGAGCTGCGCGAAGATATGCTGCTCCAGATCGCCTTTTTCCGGGTCATACGACATGACCGCCTGGATGAGCCGCAGCGCAAGCTGCTGGTACACGTCATCCGTGTCCAGCTTTGCCGCGCGGATGAGCGCACGGTTCTGCTTCATGACAGCCTTGATGCACCACAGATGGTTTTCCACGATGGCGTTTCTCTGAGAAATGGTGAAATTGTTTTTCATGGTCTTTCTCCTTCGTATTTGGGGAGGCAGACGCCTCCATTTGTGTTTTGTCAGGCGGTAGCCTTTTTCTGCTCTCTGCGGTTCTGTCTGGCGCGCTCGGCGTCAAACGACGGGGCGGGGATGTAACCATCCAGCGTTTTATAGAGGATGACGGACTGTACGCCGTCAAAGACCTCCACGACCTGATGCAGCCCCAGATGCACATTCAAAAGTTCTTCCACGGGTGTTGTCCGCGACTGCTTCTGGAACGCGTATGCGTCCAGATCAAGCTGCCGCACCTCGGAGAGCGTGTATCTGGATGCCGTAGGGCCGATCTCCCGTCCGAGAGACTTGCAGAGATTTTCGTGCATGAGCCAGCTTTCCGTGCTGGCAAAATCATAGATGCGCACCAGGCTCGGCCGGATGCGCTTTTTGCACCAGTCCGGAACGCGGAGCATGTTGTGCCAGCGCTTTAAAAGGCGCGGCTTTTTCTTCTTCGTGCAGTAGGCTTCTCCAAACTGCACTACCACGCCGCCGAGCTGACCGGGGTTTCGGCCTCTGTACTCGAAAACGTGATCGCAGTCTGTGCATACGGGAACCTTGGGCCGGATCTTCATATCGCGTCCTCCTTATTTTGCTTTGTCCATCTTTGCCCGGCAGAGGTCGATCACGCGCTGGCAGGTATCAATTTCAAACCCGCCGATGTGCGTTTCTTCCTCTGAGAGCTTTAATTCTCGTGCCAGCCATTGATAGGCTTTCGTTCGGCTGATGTGCATTTTCTTCCAGTAGGCGTCGAACACCTGATGGGCTTCGATGCGCTTGAGCCGCAGAATTTCATTCGCCACATCGCCGAGCGGCCGCGTGGTTCCCTTGTGGCAGCCAACGCGGGCATTGCAGTTCTGGCACTGATACAGATATTCGTTCTGCATTCCGAGCCGTTCCGTGGAGCTGCCATAGATATCGGCAGCCGGAACAAGCCGGATCACGCCGCCGCAGTAGCGGCAGATGGTCGGTTTCTTCAAATAGGCGTATCCTCCTTTTATGCCGCCTCCTTGCGCGGCTTTTTTGTCTTTTGGGGTTTCGATTCGATTGCCTTCGGTTCACGCACCGCCATCTGGAAGCAGACAAGCTCGTCTGTTTTGAGAAGCAGCGCACTGTGCTGCACGACCTCCAGCATAAGCGTTCCGTTCAGCGCCTTCAGGCATTCCAGAAGCTGCGTCGGGCTGTACCAGTACACGCCCGCAGGCTCGCCGCTCAGCGCGACCACGTCCATAGCTGTCTCCGAAACACCGTATTCGCTTTCACAGCGCACAGTCATCCGGCTTCCTGCAAAGGACAGGGAAAATCGGTTCTGCGTGCCGGTGACGCTCAGGGTCTGCGAAATAGCATCGCGGAGCAGAGCGCTGTCGGTCAGGACAGTAAACTGCTGCTTCAGATTGGACAGCACCTGCGACACGGCAAGATATGGCCCTTCCATAATTCGCGCGGCGAACAGGAAATTCTCCTTCCGAAAGACAATGGCTTTCCCGGTCGTACCGACCTGCAGCTTCTCGCGGTCGCTTACCAGACCTGCCAGCTTTTCCAGCGAAGCGGCCGGAATGAGGAAGCTGATGTTCCCGCGGCTCTCGCGGTCGCCCTTGGCGGACGCAATGCGGAAGCTGTCCGTGCTGACCGCCTGCAGGCCATCCGCGCCGAAGATCAGGTTCACGCATTTGAGCATGGGTCTTGCCGTGTCCTCAGAAACGGCAAACGCCGTTCGTTTGGTGAGTGACGGAATACCGCTCACAGGCACGGTTGCCGCCGGGCAGGGAATCTCCATGCGCGGGTATTGTGCCGCGTCCATGACGGGAATGGCATATTCCGCGTTTCCAGACGAAACAACGAGCTTTCCGTTTTTCATCTGGAAAGTCACGCGCTCGCCATCCAGCAGGCGCAGCATTCCAGAGAGAAGCGGGGCTTTGACAACAACACTGCCCTCATTCTCGATCTGCGCAGGGAGCTGCTGCTCCAACGCGATCTCCAGATTTCCTGACGCGACGGTGAGAGTGTCCTGTTCTGCCTGCAAATACGCGCATTGCAGAATTTCTATCGTGGAAACCCTCGGCGCAATGCGCTCGGCGTTCTGCGCCGCGGCAAGCAGTTCTGTTCGGTTGACAGTAAATTTCATAGCATCCTCCTTTTTTACGCAACGGAATCGAATAGACTCAGCTGGTTTTCCACCTGCTGCGTTTTCTTCGTCCGTTTGGCTTTCTGCTGCTCGAGCTGCACCATAGCAGCTTGCAGCTTTTCTTCCTGCTCCACTGTAAATACACGCTTTGGCTGCTCGATCATCGCGGGTAGCGGTAATGCTGCTTCTTTGGCAGGGACTTCCGGTACTTCTCTGTCCGGATTCTCAAACGCCATCTTCTTGAACGCTGCCGCAATATCCTCCACATTGTCGCGGATACCGAGCATCAGCTCCTTCGCCATCTGAGAGGTCATGTCCTGCACATCGCTCATTGCGGCAAGCCCTTCCTCGGAGAAGTTTCCTTCAATGAGTCCGGCGACCGCCAGCTTGGATGCCATGAGCTTCAGGCATTTCTGCTGCATGGTGTCCTCATAGTAGAGCATATAGACCTTGACCGCGGGCGCTTTCTGGTTGATGCGCCAGCTTCGGCGCGACGCCTGCCGCAGCGTAAAAAGCTTATAACCCATGCTATAAAACACCAGCGTGGTAAAGGCGTTGAGATCCAAGCCGGTCTCTACAAGCGACGGGTTCACAATCAGCACCTGCATCCCGGCAGCGAGTTTTTTCTGCACCCAGTCCTCGCGGTCAGTCGTCTTGATCTTGTCGGTCAGGATCTCCGTGCGATAGCCTTCATCCGTCAGGAGCTTTTTGAGCTTCTGCTGGGAATCCGTGCGCACCCAGCTTGTGTAGATGAGCGCACGCTCGCCGTTCTGAATGGCAGTTTTTACGATCTCCAGCGTCTGCAATTCCTTTTCTCCGAGCGTGTCCGCGCCCCCGATATTTTCGGGTTCGACGATGGGAATATCACTGTCCGGGTAGAGAATGGGTTTCTGGTCATACGGCTGATCCGGGTAGACGGTCAGCAGATTCAGATACGCGGAAAGAATCTTCTGTGCCGCGCGGCGGTCTGAACGTAAAACCTGTACAAGCTTATGCTCGATCCGCTTGTACTCCGTCTCTACCGCTTCGTCCATCTCACAGGCAATGGGAATTTCTTCGTAGCTGGGGAGTGCCTTGCCCATGTCGGACAGCGACAAAAACGCCGTTTTTTCCAGCAGAAACCTCGAAAACACCAGCGGCGAAACGCCCGGAAGCTGACGCGTCCGAACGCCGCTTTTCTGCGATCTGCGCTTTGCCGCATAGCTTTCATCGGCTTCGGTGTAGGTTGTTTCCACAACGCCATACTCCGTATTGAACAGCGCGGGCTTTTCATGCGGCTTTCCGTCTGCCAGCATCAGCTGCGCCGACGTGCGATAGAGCAGATGAAAAATGCCGGAGCTGTAGCCATTGATGAGCGTAGCCGTCATGCCGATGACCTTTTTCGCCGTGCCGAACAGCTCTGCCATCGCGTCACCTTGGCCGCTGTCGTTGTTGTACTCGTGCAGCTCATCCACGATGAGGCCGTCAAGCCTGCCGCGGTACCGCTTCTTGATATACGAGCTGAGCGGATACCGCCGGCACGCGCCGCGCGTCGGGAAAAAACCGTCCGGATTCTCGTGAAGCGACAGCAACGCATCCAGCGCAGCTGGGTTCTTCGTCTTCTGCATGGCATGGACTGCCAGCTTCCGATGCACCCAGCCGTATTCCGGGATCTTGACCCACGGAGAAGGTACGCTTGGATTCACCGCTGTCCACAAGGGACTTTCGCAATTCATACATTGATGATTGCGCCGGTTTTCCATGCGGAACGCCTCCGGTTTCGCGGTCACCCAGTCGTATGTATCGTCGCTGCTTGGCAATTCTATGACGGAACCACAGCCGGGGCAGCGGAACGCGCCTTTTCGCGCGTCAAACAGAACCGCCGGGCGGCGCATATAGCCGTCTCTGGCTTTTTCCTTGCTGATAACGGCGTAGATGCTTTTGTCGCCCTGCCGGTACTGCGCGTACAGACTGTCCAGCTCCATAATGCTGCGGACGATGACGCCTGCGGTGTCCGGCAGCGTTTCGGCAATTTCGCGCACCCACTTCTTTGCGACGTGCGACGGGCAGAGGATGATGTTGAACGTCTTTTTCCGTTTCTGCGCCTGATACGCCGCCAGTGCGGTCGCACCGATCTTCGTTTTGCCGCTTCCGCATTCCGCCACGATGAACGCGGATTTCCCCTCCGAGAGCTTGCGCTTGACCGATTCCGCGACGGCAAGCTGCGCCGGGTAAAGGCTGTAGCCCGTGTGTGCGCGGATATAGTCGTTGATGCGCAGAATCTCCGGGGAAAGCTGTTCCACGGCGGGATCAAAAAGCGGTTGGAATTGCTCTCGGATACGCTCCGCGACGATCACACCGAACGCAGATAGATAGCTGGTGACAGAATGCACGCTGTCAAAGCCGTTGGGATTCTGAACCGTACCGGGAATATGAATGGCGCCGGTTTTCAAGCCATCCCCTAACACCTTGATGATATTGGCGTCGTCCTTCTTGCACAGCAGCAGCCACGCCTCCAGCCGTTCCCGAATGGAGATGACGCGCAGCGGCTTGAGAAATCTGCGCCGCTGCAATTCGTCCAGAACATAGTCCTGAAACTCCGGGATAAGCGGCACAGCCGTTTTCCGGTCCAGCGCTTCAAACAGCGCCCGCCGGTCTCCGGCCGGGCAAAAAAGGATGCACTTTCTCGGCGGCAGCTCTACATTCGTCTGACCGTCCGCCTGTGCATCTTCGTCCTTTTTTGCCGCAGTGTCCGCATCGTCCAGCGAGAGGATGGTCGCCTCGGCGTAAATTCCGTCGTGGCTCAGATGGCATTCGTACTTCTTTGGTTCGCAGGCTAGCATGGCTGGTTCACCGGCAAATTCCGTTTCCAGCGTCGCGCCGGCGTAGATCGCGTCCGACATGGCGCGTACCATCTCCGGATATCCGCCGAAGCGGATCGCCCGAAGATGCTGCTCGCGTCCGTCCGGTTCAAGGACGATCGTGTCCGCATACGCGCTGAGACGGATCTCCTGCTTGGGATTGTAATAGCTGATTGGCATGAGTCGGCTTTTCTCTGGCATTCATGGTTTCACTCCTTTCATCGTTTTTGGACGCAAAAAGACCGTAACTGCCAAGCGGCAATTACGGTCTTACTGGTCCTGTTGTATTTTGGTATTCACTGGCCTGCGCACGGAGCCGGGGCATACCTGTCCCCAAGCTTTCACCTCCGCCCTTCATCTGCTCCGCCCTGATACTGCTCTGACCTGGAATACAGATTTATTGTAGCGGATATGCGTACAGATAGCTACTTGCAAATAACACAACTCCAAATATTTATGTAGCATGTGTGGATCTTACGAATGCAGACTTATTTTGCACATACACGGATCGAACAAATATAAAATCCACCATTATAAAACTCAAACGTATATTCCTTCCGTGCGATTTCTTCACCGTTCCCATCCCGGACAGTCCCTTCAATTATGCATTTGCTCCCGTCAGACTGTATCTTCAGATCATCAACATAGAGACCACCGCCGAAGCCTCCGACAACCGTGGTGACGATCGCATCATAGCTTGGATCGTAAAATGGATCTTCCTCGATTCGATAGGTGTAGCCATTATAATACCGATCTAATGTGGAACAAATCATATCTTTTGTATAGCAGTAGGCTTGCGCAGCTTCGTTCCAACAATTCAGCAGATCATCTTCGCTTGAAAAGAGCTGAAATGAAGTGTACAGCTCAGCCTCTGTCAATTCCCCCACATTTTCAAAAGAAAGCTCTGCAGAATAGGCGGCTTCCATACTGGATAATATCACGCTGAAGTACGCATCCGGTAATTCCTCTGGGAAAACAGCGTCTGGCTTTTCGTATTCATTATACGCGATCAGCCGCTGTGCGCCATCCGCTGATTCTAATTTTTCTGTGCTTTGGTTTATCGCAGAAACAGCAAAATAAGCAGATGTGCGCTTATCTGAATCTTCCAATATGGCAAGGTATTCGCCGATCTCAGGCAGGGAATACAGATTTGCCTGATATGCGGCATCTTTTATAAAGGAAGCATACGCCGGAAGCTGTGCGAACAGGAAATCCCGCCATAGCGAGATCGCTGCCTCATCAAAGAAATGGAGATCCAATTCAGGGTGCACCGTGTGCAGAGAGATATGCTCGCGGAAGCTTCTCAGAAACTGAGTCTCTTCCTCGGCAGAAACGGATGGGTCAGGTATTTCTTCCGGCGGCGCGGATTCCGTTACCGCCTCAGCTGATTCAGTGTTCTGAATTTCGGATGTGTCTGCCGCAGAAGCTGACACTTCAGGCTGACCTGTAAAATGAGTGGTATCCTTGGAAGCACAGCCCATCAGTATCAGGCATAACGCAAAGCAAAGACTAAGAAAGAATATGTTGTTCTTCATATTTACTTTTTGCACCTTCTTATCTCATTAAACTAGTGATGACATAAAATATCGAGGCTCCAATGCTGGCAGGTGATCACCAATGCTCTGATTTGAATTGTAAATATTTAGAGTTCTCGCTACTATCGGTGCCGGTATGATATGTCAAATTTTCATAATATTCTTTAGGAGGAAAATATGTCTAGAATTATCAAAGAAACAACTGTGTACGGTGGTCCTCGGACATCTGGCTATGCAACTATGGCCACATTGCATCAGAATCAGTCAGTTACCGCAGTTTTTAAAGAACTTGATTTTCTGTTCGTTGAATATGATGGCGTAAACAGGACCAAGCGCAGAGGGTATGTCCTTGCAAGAGATGTGCAGTTGCAGGAATCTGTTCGGACATACACTGCACTGGCAACCAATAAAGCAATCCGGGTTGTGGTAACTTCGGCTGCGGTCTTCGAAGGCCCTGCATTTTCTGGGTATATGAAACTGGGATCTTTTTCAGAAAATGCATTTATTTCGTTCCTTGGCATAAAAGAAAATGACTTTGCTCTGGTTGAAATGAAAAACCATGCTGGCGTTGTTCGCGGATACTTTTATGCCAACTATCTCCGAACTTTGAGCAATCGCGTCGGCAGCATTATTTCGGATACTAATTCTACTGGTTACCTTAGTCCGCTGAACAAATTCACGGCAGGCCAGTGCACATGGTATTGTTGGGGACGAGCCTATGAAAAATGTGGTGCCAATATTACATTCTCTGGCGGTCAAAATGGAAATCAGTGGTATGCAAATGTATCTGGCGGCTATAAGGCTAAATACCCCGCATCGCATACCCCGGTCGCAAATTCTGTATGTAGCTGCAACACGTCGAGTGTGTATGGCCACGTTCTTTTTATCGAAGCTGTTGAAGATGGTTATGTTTACTTCACAGAAGATAACTGGGCAGCAGATGATCCTGCGCTGAGACGAATGACTGTTAGCGAGTTTACATCAAACCGTCAGGTTATCGGGTATATTGCCGTTTAAGTCCGAAATAGGGTTCGCAGCTATCTGCGAACCCTATATTTCGCAGAAGATGAAATTAGGAATCTGCACCGAATCATACTATATTTCATTTTTCGCAAAAGAGTCCTTTTGAAAAACCTTTTGTATGATTAGACAATATCATTTTCTAAATGCAACAACAATCTCGATGATTTATTTGGGTTGATTGTAAAATGAAGTTTGCACACAACTTCTTCCAAGGGAGAGCAATCGCTATGGACTGCCAAGATTATATCACAGAATCAGTAGAACACAAGAAGGGACAGCACTTACAACGAGAGGATATTATCTCCCAACGATCTTCCCAAAAATCTGCTTCTTCCCGTCATCATACCGCTGGATCACGACCATGACGGTATCGCCGGTTTTGAAATCGGAGTCCTCGTAATGGAACGAGTACCGGCACATGACGACCGCGCCGTCGGAGAGGTTGCAGAACACGCCACCGGCGTATTTACCTGCGATACTCGCCCTGCGGCGGCAGCCGATGGGGTGACGCAGACTGGCTTCATCGAAGGGATTCGGAACAGTCTCCTTGACGGAGATCTCCAAGGCACCGGCCTTGCGGTCAAACTGCTTGACCACGCAGGTCAGCTCGTCGCCCGGATGATACTGTTCCCGCAGGTCGGGAATAGCCGCATAGCTCATATCACGCTGCGAAAGATTCACATCGTAGCCATAGCATTCGACGAGGCATCGACGCGGGCCGACAGCCAACACATGACACGGAAGGCGGCTGCCCGGCTGGTGGAGCGGCTGCGTGGAGAAGAAATAGCGTCGAGAGGTCAGCGCCAGACGGCGGGAGCCAATGGCGAAGCCTGCCTCACGATCCACATGGGTAATCACAAAATCGATCTGAGCGCCCGGCATGTTCCGCAGAACGAACGCCGGGCGTTCATCGTTTTCAGCCCACATTTCCGTTTCCGGGATCAAAATGCGGGCGCGGAACGGCACAATGACTGCGCAGTACATCCGCTTTGTTTCTACCTCGCCGGTCTGTGCGCTGCGGATGGTCATGGAATGCGGATCGACGCCGATGATCGTGCCGCGCATGACGCTTCGGCTGCGGAAGGAGGCGTAGATCGTGTTCCACTCCTGCCGCTGTTCCGGAGAAAGATCCTGATCGAGCGCACGGAAGTCCAGATCGTAGAAGGATTTCTTCTCTGGTTCGCTTGGTTCTGGCAGTTCTTTCGCTGCGCTCGATTCTTCTTCGCCGTATGGCTGCACGGGTTCCTCGATTTGCGGCGCCAATCCGGGCTGTTCTGCGGGGGTGAGTTCTTCAATGTCGGTGATTTCCGGCTGCACAGTTTCTTCCTGCAGCACTTCGGGTTCGGCTTTTTTTCTGGGCATATGTAGTTCCTCCTAAAAATTATTTTCTGGCAAAGAAGCGGTGCGTGCCGTTTTCTTGCCGGATCGCAAAAATGACGGGTCTGGTGTATGAAAACGCTTCTGGTCGGATGCCATCAGGCAGCAGAACGATGATTTTTTCGTCCTGCCGGATCTCGCGCTCCGGTGGCGGATCACTGCCGGACACGATGACAAACTGCTTGAAACTGGGTTCTCCAAGCGAAAAGCGGAGAAGAATATGTTTGTCCACAGCATAAAAACTCTCCGGCTGCGTCGCGGACAGCTCCAGCATCACATCAATGGCTTCCATCTGCTGCGAAACTGCCCGTTCTCCGCAGTGACTGACGATGTTGTCGGAAATTTGCAGCAGTCCGCCCATCTGCATCTGCCGCACACAGGCATTGGTCACGCGCACGGCGTCGTCAATCGATGAAAAGGCAAACGTCTTTTGCAGCAGTGCGGCAAGCTGCCGCAGCTCCGCACAGCCGAGCTTTTCCAGTGCCGCAAGCAGGAATTTTTGCTGTTTTGTCAGCAACATCAGCCTCGCCCCTTTCCCGGCGGCGAACGCAGCGAATTGAGGTACGGATCGACCAGCAGGTCACTCTCCGTTTCCGTGATGCAGTTGTAGATCGTTGACATAACGTATTTCGTAGAATCCCTGACCGGCACATTCCGGTTCGCGTGCAACTTGATCTCCGCTTCCTGCAAAACGAAATAGTTCAGCCGGTGCAGCCGCGAGCGTACCCGGCTTCTTGGCAGAACGGCCTGCCCGATGCGCAGATTGTCCGAGTAAAACAGCCGCTCGATGGCATTTTCAAAAACACGCGCCACCTCCGGCTCGAAATACGAAAGCTCACAAGCATTCAGAATGCCCGTGAGCTCTTTTTCATCGTCCGCCGGTCCGTCCTCCGAAGGTACGGATGGACTGACATCTGAGAAAGCTATATCAGGTTGACTAAAATCAGTATTACTTGTGCCCGGATTTTGCGGTTCTGGAACATCAGAATCTGCGGTTCTAAAAGCAGGGATTCCGGGGTTCTGGGGCCGCGTATCCTGCGGTTCTTCCGCATCAAGAAACGCAGAATCTGCGGTTCTGGAACCGCAGGATTCATACTCCCTTGATGAAAACGGTGCACATTCGTAGCTGGAATCATCGATGGGCGTGACGCTGGCCAGATAGATCTGATTGGCATCGCCGCGCCCGCAGCGTTTTTCCCAGATGAGCTGAAGCTCCGCCAGCTTGCGGAACGCCGCCGTGACGCGCTGCTCACAGATGCGAAGCTCCTTCGCCAGCGCCTTGCGGGGAAAGATCACGAACACTTCGCCATCGTCATTTATCCAGCCGTTGCGCCGCGAGAGCTGAAAGCGGTTCAGGAGAAAGGTGTACGTCACTTTCGCGTCCAGACTCATATCCGCATATCGCGGATCGGAAAATAACCATCGCGGCATCTGCATGTGCCAGACGTTTTGTACGTCCGTTTGCCGCATAAGCCGGAAACTTGGATGCTCGGTCAGCTTGGCTGCTTTCATGGGGATTCCCTCCGATTTCTAATTGCATTGTATTGACGGTTGATAAAATGGCATAGTTATGATAAAATAACGCCATAAGAATTTGACTTGCTTGGGAGGTGTCAGTATGATCACGATTCGGCCGGTATCAGATTTACGAAATAAATTTACAGAGATCGAAGACTGCGTCAAAAGCGGCAAGCCTGTTTATCTCACCAAAAACGGGTACGGCTCTATGGTCGTTCTCAGTCTGGAGCAGTACGCCGCGCTGACGGACGATATCGAACTGAAGTTGGATGAGGCGGATAAGGCTGCGGCAGCAGACCCCGTTCGTTATACGGAAGATGAAGTTTTTTCGAGAGTGAGGAGCCGCATCCATGAACGAAAAGCATTATAAGTTGCGCTTTCTCCCTCTGTTTGAAGAAGACCTCAATGAAATCGTGGATTATATCACGCATCGTCTGAAAAACCCAATCGCCGCAGAAGCGTTGATTTCTGATGTGCAGACGGCGATCCGGAACCGCCTTTCCTGCGCAGAAGCATTTGAACAGTATCACTCGGCAAAGGAGCGGCAGTATCCGTACTATCGGATCTCTGTCCGCAATTATACGATCTTCTATGTCGTCATTGATGATGTCATGGAAGTCCGCAGAATCATTTACAGCCGGCGCGATATCAAGCGCCAGATCTGAATCACTGGTTCAGAATACTGTCCACCGTACACTCCACCATCCCAATCTCATCATCCTCGGCCAGATCGTAGGCGGGCGGCTGCTCGCTGCGGTCTGGCTGTTTTTCTTTGTCGGGTGGTTTGGGGATGTTTGACGGTTCTTTTTGTGCTGGGGCTTGAGGCTGCTTTTGCGGCGCTGTCTCGGCTTCGTTTCTCCGCCATTCCGGGATGTAGTCAATGACGCGGCAGGTGGTGAGTCCGGCGTAGTCCGGCAGCTCCTCCGGCGTCATTTTGTAGAGGAGCGCGGGCTTGTGCCCCTTGAACAGCGCAAGACACTTCCGGTTCTCCAAGCGGAGGACTTCATCCGGGTTCATCAGATCGCGCTGCGTGTTGCTTCGCGTTTGGGAGTAGGGGCGCGTGGACGAATACACCGGTGAAAACAGCGGCATCATCGGCATCTGGTTGTTGAGAACGGAGATCGTCACCTTGCCGCATTTTTCCGAAATGTACTTTGCTGACGTCAGATCGTTGCAGCCCATGTAGAGCGTCTGGTCGAATGTCGCCAGCTGATTTTCCCACTCCTTGCCCGGATACTTTTCCTGCCACTGAGATAAGCTCTGCACGACGATCTGCGCGGACATATTAAAGCCGCGGATGCTGTTCAGGCTGTCTGCCACGCCATCCAGATAGCCGATGTTGCAGTATTCGTCCAGACAGAAATTCGTCAGCACCGGCAGCCGTCCACCCGGACATTGCAAGCGCGCGAAGTTTGAAAGCTGCGGCAGCGCCAGCGAGAAGAACAGCGACGACAGGAATCGGTACGCGCTGTCCTGCGCGGAGATGATGACAAAGTACACACACGGCCGCTTGCCGGGGAGCAGAAGATCTACGTCGTGGTTGCGCGTGATCTTATCCACCAGACGGCTCTGAAAGACCGCCAGCCGGTTGCCAAGGCCAATGACGATGTTGCCCCAGAGGTTTTCTTTTGCCTTCAGGAACAGGCCATGCGGATACTTGGCCGGGTGCTCCGGCGGCAGGGCTTCGAGCTTGCGGTTGATCTCCTCGATGCTCTCCGTCGCGATCATGCGGTACACATCGCCGAGGCCACGCTGCTCAATGGGGAGAAGGTTCCCGTTGGCATCGCGCAGATTGACGACATAGTGAATGAGCGCCATCAGGAGGTTCAACTCTGCCCGACTCCAGAAGTCGTTGGCTTCCTTCGGCCCCGACGTATTCTGCACGATCGTATTCGCTACCGTCTGCACGAGCTGCGGCTGGGTGTCCAGACCGTACAGGCAGTTCCAGCCGTCCGAATGCTCCATATCCAGAAAGTTCACAGCTTTCACATAGAAGCCGTGTTGCCTAAAATACGGGGAAAGGCGCTCAAAAAGCTCCCCCTTGGCGTCCGTGATGAACGCGGACTCGCCGCGTTTGGCACAGCCCATGAGGAACGGGATGATAAAGCCTCTGGATTTGCCGCTGCCCGGCGCGCCGATGCAGAGTAAGTTATTATTGTCTCCGGCGACCATCCGGTGCGCGGCATAGAGTGCGTAAGCATCCGGATCATCCGGATGCTTTTTAACTTTGCCGAGGATCATGCCCTCCGTCTTGCCCGCAGGCGACAGCTCCAGAAATTCTCGCATTTCTTTTTCCGTCAGGAAACCGGACGTGCCATGCGTACCGTCCGGGAGAATGTCAAACCCGCGCGGGTCGTGCGTATATTTGTAACCGGAGAACCAGATGTAGCCTTTTTTCGTGATGAGGCAGATGATCAGCACGATTACCAGTGTCGTCACAATTCCGAAGCCGGTGAATACCACGCCCCAGTTTTTGAACGGGTTCAGCACCCAGATACTTTTGATTTCTTCATCCGCTTGATGAAAGGTCGATGCGATTCCAAGCCGCAGGGAATTGAGAAACATCCCATAAAAATACCAGCCGATGATCACAGCTGGCACGCGCATAGGCAGCTTGGCTTTGTTTCGGGCAAACCAGCTCTTGAATTTCGCTTCCGATTTGTCCTCCAGCTTTTCAAGGAGCTTTGAGAGGCGGAACATCCAGAATACTTCCTTCCGATGTGTAAAATGGCAGGTCAGGCGGCGCGTATGGCGCGGTGCTTCCAAGCAGCTCCCGCAGCGCCGCATCTGTAATGGTAAAGACGCGCGCTTTCCCGGTTTCACGGTAGCGGCGGTTCAGAACGGTTTCCACCTGCTCCGGCAGCGCGGCCAGCACGATTTGAGAAAGGCCGTCTGAACGGGCCGCGTTCAACGCCGCGTCAATGCGCCGCAGATCCATGTCCGCCGCCATGACGAATGGCACACCTTGATACAGCGCGTCATACATCGCTCGATCCGCAGGCTGCGGAACGTAGTGAGACTTCAGGATGATTCTCGCCAGAAGTTCGCGGTAATTGGGTACACCCATGATACGGAGCTGCAGGCAGCCCGTTTCATTGCAGGGCAGCAGAAGCAGCGGCAGCTTCAGGCAATCGTAGACCTCGCGGTAGGATTGCAGGCGCGTGTTCTGGTCCTTTTGCCCGGCATCCAGTTCAGCAAGAATTTCTTCGTAGCTGGACGCGGCAAAGATCATGGCACGCTGTTTTGCAGGGATTGCCGCCGTATGATTTTGAAAGGCTGTCAGCTCATCCGTCAGCGCGACGCAGCCGATACTAGGGCTGACCCAGTGGATCGCGCACATGAGGTCGCCGGTATGGAGCAGCGCCGCCACGCGGGTGCTGCCCCATGGATTGGAGCCGCGATTGCGGGCAATCATGGGAAGAAACATCGCCTGTTCGCACAGCGCGGAAACATCTGTCGTAAAAACAGGAACGCCCGCCTGATACGCGGTGGTTATCAGCTTTGCTTGACGAATGCGGCGTATGGTATCAGCGGCTTTGTAAGCCGGGGCGACCGCAGAAGGGAGTTTCGGAAAGGCGGTGTCGAGCAGTCGGTTCCCGGCGGCGGTCAGCGTGTAGGCTTGCGCGGGGGAATAGAGCTTTATCAGGCGGAGGATTTCAAGGTTCTGAACCTCTGCTTTGTAGAACGCACTAGTCAGATCTTCTGCCAGCACGAAGCGGCACCAGCGGAGAAAGCGGAGAATATCAAGGTCGCGGGTCGTAAAAATCATGGCAGTTTCCATTTTCCTGCGAGGCACCGAAACTGCGCTTGCGCCGGTTCCGGCGCAACCACAATTTCGGTGCTTCTGCGTGACTTTTGGCTGCTTGACCGATGGGTAGCCGTAGATGCCGGGTTTTTGCCGTCCACCAGACGCTTCAAATTACGAAAACGCATGGAATTACAAGCGGTTTGACCCATCGGTTTTTTCCGAGCTTCAGACAAGGCAAAAAGAAGTCGAGGGGCACAGCGCAACGGATGGCTCCAAAGGCCGGTATGCGATTCCTTTTCGATGAAACCGGAAAAATTCTTCCTCCGATTCCGGCAGCACCAGGCTGATATGGCAGACATTCTCCGCGCTGCGGCTGGACATCATGTGGACGGATAGATGGTACTGGTCGTCATCGTCAATGACCAGACCCTTGAGTGCATTGCTCACGGCTTTCCACCCTTTGTTGTCCTGATCGAATACATGCCGCCCGTCCACATCGCTGTGTTCATCGATCACCAAAAGCATCTGCTTGAAATGCAGGCGGAAATTTGTGCGCTGCATATACGCGGTCAAAAGCTGCCGCACAGTATCCGTCAGCCAAGTCGCGGGCATATACCGGCAATGCGGCAGAAGCGTGTCGATCTGCATATGCACCCAGCCCGCGCCCGCGATCTCGATGTGCCCGGACGGAAGCTGGAACTCCAGCCCGTCGCGCCGTCCATACCCGCCGACGCCCGGCATCTGCGTTTCGCAGAGGGTGCGCAGATGGAGCGTCGCGGCTTCAAAGAAATACGCGGTTTCCTCCAGCGTGAGCTGCAATTTCTCGCGGCTCATTTTGCCGCCGTCAGAAAGTGCGGACAAAGCGCCTGCTTTCTGCGAAGCTTTGGCAATGACGGATTGAATCTTTTTTGTTTCTGCTGTAAATCTTTCCTCGTTCATCGTTCAAATTCCTTTCTGTTGTATTTTTTGAAAAAGACTGTTATACTAAAATCAGAAAAGCACTGGGAGGTGACGCAAATGCCATACACGATTGAAGAACTGCGCAGAATTATCACACCAATCGCACAAGCACATGGGCTGCGCAGCGTTAGCCTGTTTGGGTCGTATTCCAAAGGCACGGCGCGCCGTGACAGCGACGTGGATTTGAAAATCGAAAAAGGCAGCGCTATGTCCCTGTTCCAGCTCAGCGGTCTGCGGCTGGATATGGAGGATGCGCTGAAGGTGCCGGTCGATCTTATCACCAACGATTCTTCTGCCTGTGATTTTCTTGACCTGATTGCGAAAGATGAGGTGCTTTTATATGGGTATCCCGGAAATTAAATCTGTTGTTTCCAGACTCGGGCGGGAATATGGTGCGCAGCGGATCTGGCTGTTTGGCTCCTACGCCCGCGGGGATATGACGCCAACAAGCGACATTGATCTTCGCATTGACAAAGGCCGTATCTGCGGAATTGAGATGGGCGGCTTGCTCCTTGATCTGGAAGACGCGCTGGGTGTGCCGGTTGATTTGATTCCGACTGGCAGCCTGAGTGAGCGATTCCTGTCCAGTATTCAGAAAGACGAGGTACTGCTGTATGAGGCTTGACCGCGACGCCAGTATTCTGGAACACATTGTTTCCTACTGTGAGCAGATTGAGCTGACCGTCGATCGGTTTGGCGACAGCTATGATACCTTCCAGACCGACGCAATTTACCGCAATGCGGCCGCGCTCTGTATTCTTCAGATCGGCGAGCTGGTCGGCAAGCTGACAGAAGATTTCCGAAATAGTCACGATATGATCCCGTGGCGGAAGATCAAAGCCATGCGCAATATCGTCGCACACAGCTATGGCACGGTTGATTCTGAGATCACCTGGGAGATCATCAAGGATGACATACCAGAATTAAAAACCTACTGCCTGCAAGTTCTTTCTGATGAATGAAACCGTCTGACATTTTTGTCAAACGGTTTCATTTTTTATGTTCCTGTTCAGTAGGTCCGTCGGCGATGTTGTGATCGCGTCATATTCCTTCTGTGTCGCATAGAACGCGATCGGCACATGGTTATACCCGATGCACAGAAGCCCCTCGCCGCGGCGAAACCGTGTGACCTGACGGACTTCTTCCTCGGATAAATTCAAGACGTTTTGAATCAGCCGCGCTTCCTGCTCTTCCATCTGCATGACGATCTTGATGCGGCTGGAATCCAGAATCCCTTTGCCGTATTTACCGTTATCCAGCGAGAACAGGTCCTGCATACCCTGCGTGGATGTGATGGCGATACCGCCGAGGCCGCGGATGGTCTTGACCATCTCCTGAATGTACCCAGCCGCCAGCGGATTGGAGTTTGCGCCGACCAGCGACCATAGCTCGTCCGAGATGAGCGCCGAAAGCTGCCCGCCGGCACCGGAGATGAGGTCGTTTGCAATGTCCGTCGCCCAGAAGATACCGGGCAAAAGCAGATCATCGGGCATACCGGATGTGTCAATGACAATGTATTTGTTATCGAGGTCGATCTCATTGCGGCTGCCCATCGCGGAGGCCGAGCCGGTCACATACCGCGCCAGCACAACGGCAAGGTGCTTCGTGTCTGCGCTGCTTTGCAGCACGTCGTACCAGTCCGCCAGAATGGGCATTCTGCGAAAACTCCCGTCCTCGTTCAGAACGGAAGCATTGTCAAACGTGATGCCATAGCGCCGGTAACACTCGACCAGCGACGTGTCCAGATAGTTCCGGTCTTCATCGCTGAGGTCGCGCTTTTGCAGGCTGTACCAGATAATCAGCCGCGAAATTTTATCTGCCAGCACGGAATCATCCCGGGAGGCAAGCCCTTTGAGGCCCGCGTAGGTATCGAGCGATTTTCTGCGGATCGCCATGATATTCGGGCAGTCCGGCGAGGATGGAGACATTCTCAGATACAGACCGCCGAGCTGTTCGCAGCGCGGGCGAAATTCGTGGCCTTTCTTCGGGATGATGTAAATGACGCGCTTGCCTTGCTGTCGTAAACGCCCGCCAACACATTGGAGCGTGAACGTCTTGCCTGCACCGGACGAGCCGCCGATCCAGATGTTGCCGTTCGTATATTTATAGTCGTCATAGGGGTTCAGAAAGACCGGCGAACGGTTGTACATATTGAGACCAAGGAAGATTCCGTTGCGGTCAGACAACTCATAGGATGCAAATGGGAACGCTGCCGCCACGCCGCTGGTAAGCGCATTGCGGCGGGATTTGCGTTCAATGTCCGGGTCGAGGTAGAGAATTGGCAGCATGGACAAAAATGCCTGCTCCTGCTTATATTCGCAGCGGCGGGCGATCATGTCCACGGAGACACACAGCTTTTCAACTGCCGTGACACGATGCTCCAGCGTCTCCGGATCACCGGCCGTGACCTCAATGAGCGTGTGCATATAATAAAAATCCTCGCCCTGCCTGTTCATCACGTCTTTTAAGTACATACCGGAGGCGATAGCGCTGTCCAGCTCTTCAAAGTCCTGCCGAGTGTCCGCAACGTCGCGCATCCGGCTGCGGTTCATCATGGTCTGCTGGGAAATCTTCGCCAGAATTTTCTCTTTGGATTGCTTGTCAAAGTGGAACGAAATGCTGACGCCCTCGCCAGCCTCGACCAGCGGAGCCAGCCAGCTTGCGCCGACGGTCGTGGAATACCCGTAACCTGTGATGTAAAGATAGGCATGAAAAATGCCGTCCACTACAATGTAGTCCCGGCTTTTGGTGTCCACGCTCGTGGGCGAGAGGATATCCAAGATCGTTGTTGAGCCTGCCTCCAGCTCGCTCAGATCCGGCGTTTCTTCGCCGAACAGCAGACGTTTGAGAAACGGCTGCTTCTTCGGCTGCTCCTCGACGGGCTGCTCCGACTCCGGCGGCAAGCCGGGCGGCGGGGCGTTTTTGTTCTTGCGGTTCTTTTTCAAGTGGATCACACTCCTTGAAATGGTTTATGATTGCTTTTGTTCATAGAAAATTCAGAACGGAATTGTTTGGTATGGCGTTGATTTTTTGCATTATGTCGCATATAATATGGGTGAATCGAAAGATTCACAGCAGGTGTTTCGCCGCCTATATCCCAAGTGCGAGGCGTTAATGATGTAGCTGGCTTGGGCGTAAGTTCTTTGGGCCACCGCAGGCGGGAAGAATTTCCTGCCATTTTTTTATAAGCGCATGGTAAAGACCTCAGTTCGTGGCGGCTTGACAATATATCATAAAAGGAATATACTGATAGTGGGCAGATAAAAGGTGCATATATGTTTGAAATTGAGTTTTATCAACTACCGAATGGAACAAAACCGGCGGTGGAGTTTCTGGACTCGCTGGATACAAAGATGCGCGCAAAGGCCTTGCACAGTCTTTCGATTTTAGAGGAGTTCGGAAATCAACTGCGTGAGCCATATTCCAAACAGTTAGAAGACGGTCTGTTTGAGCTTAGGATCAAATTTGCGAGTGACATTTCCAGACTATTTTATTTCTTTGTGGTCAATCATACGATCGTTATTACAAATGGATTTGTAAAAAAGACCACGAAAACCCCAAAATCAGAACTGATACTTGCCCGTAAATATAAGGCAGACTATGAAAGGAGTCATTGCTATGAGTGATTTCAAGAATTATCTTGCACAGCAAATGGAAGATCCTGCGTTTGCTGCTGAATATGAAGCGCAGCGGCCGGAATACGAAGCGATTCGCGCGGTGATCGCTGCGCGGCTTGCCTGTAATATGACGCAGAAAGAGCTTGCTGAAAAGACCGGGATCCGGCAGTCCAATATCAGCCGGATCGAAAACGGCTCTGCAAGTCCCACAATCGATACACTGGCAAGAATTGCGGCTGGGCTCGGAAAGCAGTTAAAAATTGACTTTGTCTGAATTAAATCCTACCCATTCAGGAGGAACGGAGAAATCCATTCCTCTTTTTTTATTCTCCATACACCCCATGTACCTCCGTCGTCATATCGAACACACCCTCTGGCAGCTTGACGCGCAAGCTCGTGCCCTTGTTGATAAGCTCGTACAGGAGTTTCAGCACAAAGTCGTCCGTATAGCGCGGCTCTAAAACTTCCAATTCACAGATATCCAGATACCGCCGGGCGGTGTCTGCTTCTTCGTTCAGGCGCTGAATGATGCCTTTGACGGTGTTGCGTTTGGCGCGCATTTTGGCTTCGTATTGAAACACGAGAAAGAACCGGTGCCGGATGGACTCGCTGGCAATGCCGAGGCCGATCTTTTCAATATTGTCCTCTATCTCCGCACGGCAGTTTTCGCTTTCTTCGGTTTTCTGGAACTGCCGCATCTGCTCGACATACTCGCTTGTGTCCGGCGGGAGTGTGCGCACCTCGCAGCTCATGCTGTCCGGCGCGATTTTCAGATATGCGGCGTAGGATGTAATGATATTCTGCTGATCGGACGGCGATTTGAGATAGAAATTGACGGGCAGCACCTCAAGAATTTTGATGAACCGGTTGTCCTTCGTGATGACCACGCCGCCGATGATATTCTTGACCGGCAGCCACGCCTGGATGCTGTCACGATAGGTCGCGCCGCCGTGACTGGTCGGCGCGGCCGTGCCGAAAATGGCGTCCTTCATGCTCATAGACGCACCTCCCCGCGGTAAAAGATCATGCGCCGGTGCTTGCGCCAGTTTATCCACGCCTTGAGCCATCTGGTGAGACTGTCGCCGCCGATGCCAATGAGCGCAAAACCGCCCACGGGAACGAGGATCGTCATCGTGACGATGATCTTCGGCATAAGCGTCAGCGGCAGCAGCGCCAGACAGAGAAAGAGGATAGGAATGCACAGCAGCACGGTTTCGACCGCATTGCGGATCTCAAACACGCCGAACAGCTTGCCCGCGTCCGTAAAATTTACGGGGATATGATAGATTTCATAGCTCATATTCGTATTCTCCCACGCGCTCCATCAGCGAATTTTTGCAGGAATCATAGTCCTGCCGCAGCGTGCCCAATTTTTCACCGCGCTGGGCGATGATCGTTTCAAAGCCGCTCCGGATTTTCTGTACAGTCTCCGCCGACGGCTTGTTTTCGCTCAGTTCCAGCTCGCTGATGCGCTGCGCGGATACGCCGCAGGCCCGGCCAAGCTCCACCATGCTGACATGGTGCCGCAGGCGGAGAATGCGGAATTTTCTGACCTTCATAGGCCCTCCTTTAGTCGTCATATTGTATGTATGGGATCTTGCACCAACCCTGCCAGCCGCGACCTTCGACCTTTGTGCGGACGACACCGTACTGGGTTCCCATCGCTTCAATGGCATAACCGTTCCCGACATAGACGCCCCAGTGTCCCTGCTTCCAAAGACCAAGACCGACAATATCGGGCATCGTGTCCATGCCGCCGTACTCGGTGCCGTTTTCCTTGGCAGCGGCGTACATCTGATCTGCAGTATAGTCCGGCATCCCGTTGGTGTTGTAGTCAATGGTCAGCGTATCAGGGTTCAGCCAGCCGTAGCCTTTGAGAAGCCCTACGCAGTCCGTTGTGCGCCGGCCAAGCCAGTGTTCGCGGATAAACGCCTCCGATGCGCCGATGTCCGGATACTGCTCCAACTTGTATTGGAGCATGGATTCCGTCAGGACGGTTCCAAACGTTCCCCACACATAGCCCCAGCCATGCTCCCACGCCTGTATCGCATAGGCGGCGAGATCATGGTTGTTTTTTGTGCGCGGATTCGTAAAACCAGAGATATCAATGGTATTGTCGGCGTTTCCACCGCTCTCCGCGCCGCCTCCGCCGCCGGGCGAGGGCTCGGTCGGGCCGGTGTAGCCGGTATCGCCCGCATAGCTGGGCTTATAGGCTTCAAATTTGTCTTTGTATTTGTTGAGGGCGTCGCTCTCGTAGATCGTCTCAAACAGCGTGCCTGCCCACGTTTTGGCGTCCTCGTCAAACTCCAGATCATCCATGAGCTTGTCTTTATCGAGCGGCTGGAAGATGATACGGAGGACAGTCTGGTTGCCGGAGGATTCCAGCCGCGTTGTGTGCTTGAGATTGGAGATCAGAAGTGACTGGACCTCCTCCGGCTTCATTTCAGATAAGTCCTGTTTGTGGGCAACGGAATTGATGGCGATGTACCAGCAGAGATCTTCTTCATCGAACTTGCTGGATACCCTGATTTCATCGATCGTGACGCCCTGATTCTCATACGCGGCAGCTTCGCCGGTGATGATGGCGTCCTGCTGCGTCTTTTCAAAGTCCTCCAACGATAGATATGCGCCGCCGATGGAAAGCGCCTGCTCCCGCATGGTGATCTGCGGGTCCTTTTCGGACGTTTCGTATCCGAAAAACATATTCGGCATAGCGGAGATCACGAACATTGGGATCACGATGACGGCAATGAGAACGCCGACGGCAAACTTGATGATCGTTGGCAGGAGCTCCTTCGCAGCGGCGGCAGCCGCGCCGTGAAGCCCTCCTGCGATCGCCGCCCGCACGATGTTGACAGCTGCCTTGACCACGCGCGCCGCATTCGCCATGACCTCTGCAGCGGAGCGGCGGTTCCGATCATTCATCCGATGCCACCTCCTGGTTGTTCTCCTGCGGGCGCTTCGTTGTCTTCTGTGAGGCTTCATGCAGATCGAGATGCGACGGAATGGATTCCGGGGTTCTGCCGGTCAGCGGAACGAACGGTTTCTTTGCCGCCTTTTCCGCAGCGGGCTTCTGTACCGCCGATGCTGCTTCCGTGTTGATCCCAACTGCCGTGGGCGCGATTCCTGCGGTACCGGGGCGATGATAGAGCGTCTGCTCCTTCTTCTGTGACTCCGGCTGTGTACCGACCCTGCGTTCCTGCGGTACCGGACGCTTGGCGGAGGATTCTGCTGCAGGGCTTCTCTGCGGCCTGCGCGATTCCTGCGCTGCCGGAGCCGGTGCAGTCATGCTGCCTGTGGGAGCAGGGGCAGCCGGTTTCCTGCTCTGCCGTTCGGAAGAAGCGGTGGAAACAGGAGAAGCTTGTGTGCCAGTCTGCGGTATCGGCTTTTCTGCGCTGCCGCCTTGCGCGGGAATTGGGCGCTGCGAAGCGTGCTGTTCTGCCGGACGCGCTGCATCAGGCCGCGCGGTCGAACGTGGGGGCGTACCAGCTTCGCGGTTGGAAGACGGCGCTGCCGGAGATACCGGCGTTGTGGGTGCGGGATGCTCCCGATTTGTGGAGCGGCCATCCATACGGACTCTGCTGGACGGCTGCACCGTGCCGCCGGACTGCTGGGCTGAAACATGATTCTGCTGCGTGATCTGGGTATTTCCATTCGCGGAAACGCGCGTCGTCTGCTGCACGGGCTGGGTATAGCGCCCGCCGATGGACGTGCGCTGCGTTCCTGCCGTACCGGGCGTTGGCGTATTCTGCGGGCCACTTGATTGCTGCGGCCGCGTACCAGTTCCTGCGGTATCGCGGGCGGGTGCGGAATGAGAATCTGGCTGTTTTCCTGCTACACCGTTTTGTGCGGGAATTGGCGGTGTGCTGCTGTGTGGCACAGACGGATTTCCTGCCATACCGGATCGCGGAGAAGCAGGCGAAGCCGGATGATCTGCTGCTGGCTGCGCGCCTGCCATGTTTGGAGCTTGCACAAAGGTACTGCGCTGCTGAACGGATTCTGCTTGCGTATTTCGTACCTGGCTACCGTTCGGATGGTTTGGCATTCCTGCGCTGCCGACAGGTTGTGCCGGGCTGCGCGGAGTGGCAGACGGCAAAACAGAATTGTTCGGCATTGCATTTGGCGCGGCCGCATTCGGTGCGCCTCGCTGTGTGTCAGGCGGCTGCACAAAGGTGCTGCACTGCTGCGCGGATTCGGCCTGTACCGTCTGCCCCTGTGCGTTGCTGCTGTGATACGACTTTCCTGCGGGACCGGTCGGCTGAACGGTAGTGCGCAGTGGATTTTGGCCTGCCGTTTTTCCTGCCGCACCGAACGAAACCGCGCCAGCATGATTCTGTGCCGATGCGCTGCTGCGCGGATGGGATTCCGACTGGGAATGTACGGCCTGTTCCTGCTGCGTATTCTGCATGACCGCGCCGCCCATGACGGACTGCGAAGTTCCTGCATGATGATACGGCGCACCGGGCAAGGTTTTTGCTGCCGCGGGCGCTGCATGGTTCTTCGGCGCTGCCACATGGCCCGGTGCACGTCTGGTGCCGGGCGGCACGGCTGTTTTCCGTGTGGAGTTTGGCTGCTTGCCAGTTCCAGCAGACGCGGCTTGTGGGAATGCGCCCGCCATCTTTTCGGCGGCGGATTGTACGGTATCCGTCTGTGCAGCAACTGTCTGAGCCGAAATAGATTCTTGATTGAATGCAGGATTCGCGCTGTTTTGCTGCGCAGACGTGCTATGATGATAGCCGTTTGCGTGCGAGGGCGCATTGACATTGGAAGCGCTGCCAGCGCCGCCAGAGCGCGGTCCGGTCGGTGCATTCGGCTTGGAATTTCCGCTGCCGCTGCGCGGCTGATTGCCGTTCCTGCCGATGGTATGTGCCGCATTGGACACCAGCGAACGAACGACCATCATCGTCATCGCGCCGGGGAGGCCGCGGCCTAATGGATCGCCCGTCATGGCAGGGTTCAGGCCGATGCGCGCAAGGATGCTGTCCGCTTTTTTCGCCACTTTGACGATGGTAATGATCAGCACCATCCATGGCAGCACGTCAAGGCCGCTCGGATAATAGGACAGCACGGATAAAAGCATCTTGACGAACATCACGTTTGTCGCCATCAGCAGACACATCGAGCCGAACATCCGGCACCAGCCGGTAAAAATGTCCGACGTATTCCGGCTTCCGCCCATACCAAAGGCCAGCGGCGAGGTGATTGTCAGCACAGCGAGGATAAAATACCGCTCTGCCATTTCCATAATGAGTTTGAACGTCTGAAACATGACGATGATGCCGCAGATCACGACGAGCAGCCAAGAACCGGTCAGACCGCCGAAGGAGGCTTCATCCGCAAATGTAATATCCACGGCGTCCGGCATTTGCAAAAGCTCAATGACGGTCGATGTCATATTCAGCCCCAGCTCGCAGATCTGCGGGCTTGCCACCAGCAGAAACGAAAAGGCAAACGTCCGTGTAAAAAGCAGCTTCGGGTCTTCAGCGTCGAAGCCGAGCCCCGCCGCCATGCCGCGCGTGGCCTGAAAGACGAGATTGCCGATGAGCAGCGCCCAACCGACGCCCAGCATGATCTGGCGGATGGTATCAATGACGGGCATGTGCTCACGCAGATACGCAAAATCCAGACTCATCAGGTCAAACAGCACGGACGCGAAATACTCCCAGCATTCCAGGATCAGGCCATAGATCCATTCGATAAAGCCCTGAAAGAGCAGTTCCAGCAAGCGGCCCGCACCTCCTTTTCCACCGGATGATTCTGTTTAGCCTTGGATCGTTGCAAGACCCTGAAACAGCGGTGCAACATAGGCGATAAACGCGCCGATGCCGTTGATGACTGCCCACGCGATCCAGATGCGGCGCAGCCAGTCCCACGCCTGATCGACCTTGTGCTGGTTGTTGGAGAGCTTCGCGCCGACGACCGCGACGGCGGACATCAGACCGGCCAGCACCGTGCTGACGCCTGCAATTTTGCTGTAAACGTCCACAATGATGCGGTTCGCCGCCGTCCACATATCCTCGACGGCAAACGCCTGCACGCAAAACAGGCTGACGCACAGCAAAAGCAGCAGGCAGAGTGTATAAAAACGATATAGCTTTTTCATTGATTCCTCCAAAAATGGATGTACCGAAGACTGAGCAGTTCCCGGCATTGAAATGTTCATATTTGAACGATAGAATAAAAATGTAAAGGAGTGAACGCCATGCTCTACGCATGTAATACCTGTGAGCAAACCTTTTGGGGCTTTGACCGCTTCATGCCGCAGCAGTGCCCGGAATGCGGGTGTATGACGGTGCGCAAAGCAACCGAGGAAGAACAGATCGCCTATGAATTAGAGCAAGCCCTATCCTGGCAGGCTGCGCACAGCAGAATCGAAGCATAAACCTGAGAACGGAAACCCGTTCTCAGGTTTTTTGATCATTCACCGCCCCATTCCAGAACAAAGACAATGGAGAGAACTTCCTGCTCAGTGACTGCTTTGGATACGGCGCTGACAACGGCATCGTAGGAGAGTGGCAACCGGCTATTCTCCGCAATTTCCCACGGGGAAGTCAGGGAGAATATCTCTGTATCACCAGTTTTGTTGGTCTGCGCATCATTGATCTTGAAACCGAGGAGCTTCGCGTCAACCTTTTCATGCGCCATGTCAGTCGTGTAGGGAACGAGCTGCCAGCCATTCTTCGTGCTGATGCTAACCGAAGATACAACAACTGTGCCGGTAGAAGCATTGATGATCTCCGCGCTGCCCGTGTGAACCTCGCCGCTTTCATCGACAACGAGGGGCAATGTGACCGGAACAGTGACCGAGAAAACCTCGGTGATCTCCCAGTGGGCGAAATACGTTTTATCGGTGGTTTCCGTGAAAACGTTATTTGCCGTTACCTGCGTACCGCCGGTTGCTTCGGTGAACCAGCCTAAAAACTCCGCATTTTTGCGCGTCGGCTCGGTGGGAAGAATGAGCTTTTCACCGTAAGTCTGCTCGGTCGTTTCGCTCTGACCGGTGCCCAGATCCCATGTTACGGTGTACTTGTTGGCCTCAAACTGCGCATAAAACGTTGTGCTGGTCGTGATCGAAGTGACGGTATTGTAGAGCTTGCCGCCTGTTTTGGCCATGTACCAGCCCTTAAAGCTGTTCCCCTTTTTGACAGGGAGCGATGCGGGGATCGTCGGCTTGCTGTTCGGCTGGACAGTTTCACTGTACGCTGCTTTGCCGTCAATCGTGCCGCCGTTGCTACCTGCGTCCCAAGTGACGGTCAGGCTGACCGTTGCGCCGCAATCGTCGCACCTGCCGTCGCCGTTTGCGTCAGTGTGGTCAGCGTATTCATAGCCGGAATCGCCGCAGGCCGAGCACGTTTTGGTACGCTTATGCTGGGTTTCATTGTCCGATACCCACGAACCGTAGCTATACGAATGGTCAGCATAATCATAGGTAGATGCACCGCAGCCGGAGCAGGTTTTCGAACGTCTATGCTGGGTATCACTGTGCTTGCTCCATGCACCGGTGGAATAGCTGTGATTACCATACTCCGTTGTGGAGTACCCGCAAGTGCGGCAGGAGGCCGTTCGGCTGTGCTGGCTGTCCGAACACTTGCTCCATGAGCCATAACTCATGCTGTGCGAAGCGTAGTCGTAGTCTGTTGCTCCGCAATTCCGGCAGTAATTTTCACGCCGATGCTGCGATGCAGAATACTGTTCCCACGAGCCATAGCTGTAGTTGTGTCCGCTGGAATAGATCGTCTCAGATTTTGTCTGACCGCAGGCACACGAATAGCTTCTGTAACCGTTGCTGGTGCAGGTGGCTGCCTGCTGACTCTGCAATACCCATGTATGACTGCCGCAGTCCGGGCAAGTGCCGGAACCGTAAGCACCGGAGCCGTGACTCTTGGTAGTGTATGTTCCTAAATATTGAACGTAATGGCAGCTATTGCATTCATTATAGTTGGCATGACCACGCGAGGAATGTGCGACTTCGACGTATGTGCCCTGGAACGAATACTTTCCGCATGAAGGGCAGTTGCCAATGATGGAGCCGGTGGACTGAACAGAGATACCCGGCGCTTTCTTGATGCCGTTGAGTGCAGTGGTGGCGGCGTCTGCGTTCTGATACACACCGTACAGATCATAGAAATAGCGTTCGCTGCGGTTGGAGGCAGTCCAATCGTAAGAGTGGAACGGCACCGACGATTTGGGGTAGCCGATCATGTAGCCAATGTAAAGGGTATCGCCGGAATCCGTTTCGCGCCAGAACGCATCTTCGCCGATGCTGTTCAGAACCGTTTCGCCGTAGTACATGGTCAGCGTGGAGAGCTTCGGGCAGTTATAAAAAGCGTGCTTGCCAATGACCGGCGCAAGGGGCAGCTCTGCGGTGGTCAAATTTGTGCAGCCCTCGAACCAGTATGCCAGATCTGGGATGGTCAGCGTTTCCACGTCCTCGAACCAGACCTCGGTGATCTGATCGCGGACAGCCGCCCACGGCTGATCGTCCGCGCTTTGGAACACCGGCGCTTCGCCGCTGCCGGAGATGGTTAGCCAGCCCTTTTCATCCAGCGACCAGCGAATGCTGCTGTTCTGGATCGTGCCGGAGGTGGCGGCTTCGGTGGAAACCGCGGTTTCTTCGTCGGGCGCGCTGTCATAGATCGTGTGCTCATCCACTTCGGCGGCAAATGCCGCGACGGACAGCGAAAACAGCATACAAAGAGCCAGCACAAATGCGGTGAATTTCTTGAAATTCTTCATCATGCAGCCTCCTTTTCGTTTACAGCGGCGATCGTGAAAATCACAGTTGCCGCATTGACGTTGGTCACGGCTTCACTCGCGGAAACCTTTGCCTTGTAGCGAATTCCCAGCGACTTTTCTGCACTAATCGCTGGGAACGCGCCGTCGACAAGTGTCAGACTGCCAGCACCTTTTGTCGCACAGCCGTTGATACTGAGTGCAATACTGTTTTTGGAAGCCGAGAAATCGTCATAACTGCCGATCTCAAACGTGCCTGCCTGAACGTCTACTTTAGTCACGCGGATTGCACCGGTTTTGCCGGTGTTGGTAATTGCCGCATTATTTGCGCAAACGACGTAGCCATCTACCAGCGACACGGGCAGACAAGCCGGAACCGTACACGAAATCGGGGAAACCGTATTGACTACGGTGAGCGTCACCGGCACGCGCGCCTCGGTCGTTTCCGCTGCCGACGCGCCAACGGCCAGTGATAGGATCATTGTCAGTGCCAGCAGAAAAGTGATAAGTTTCTTCTTATCCATCACAGCACCTCCTTCGGCCAGAGGTACGCCGTGTGTAAGGTCAACTCCGTGTTCAGTGTGCCGATCTGCTTGCCGTCGCGGAACGCCGTGATCGTGACCGTGCAAACCACGTTCCCAAACTCCGGCGCTTCCAACAGCGTGAGCGTCGAAATACTCTTGCCCGCAGCCAATTCAAATGCGTCAGCAATCAGAGCATTATCTTTGTTGCGGCGAATTTCTACCTTATAGGTATCGTTCTTGCTGTTGTTGGTAAACTCAGCTTTTACACTGGATTCTCCGACCAGAGCATATAGATGAGCAGGAGCAGTAATATCAATCTGATTGCCTGCGACGATGGCATTGAGCTGCTTTTGCGCTTCACGCAGTCCGGAAACGTCGTAAAAAATGACTTCCGTTTCCTTGTGCTGCTTCGCACGTTCGGTGATACGAACCTTGATCGTGTCAATGACCGCAAGGGTGGAATCTCTGTCATAAATGACTTTCACGGCATCGTCTACGCGGGCTACGACAACAGCGGGCATATTCGTCCCAGCGTTGCAGTACACGGCTTTTGTACCGCCGCCCCAGACAAGCAATCTGCCTTTGACGATTACATTGTCCAGCGTGATTTTTCCATCCGCCGCGCCGCAGCCGATAATGAGATCGCCGTCCACGGTCATGTTCTGGAGCGTCACTTCGTCGGTACGAATCAAAACACTGCCTTTGATGTCCTTGTCATAGCTGCCCTTTGCAGTGATGTATGTGCCAATGATATTTGCAAAAATCTGTGCAAATTCTGCGCGGGTGATGTTATCCAGCGGTGCAAGGACTTTGCCGCGGCCGTGGATATAGTCCGCACCGACCATCGCCCGGACGTAGGGCAGCGCCCAGTTGGAAATATTCTTTTCATCTGCAAATTTGGACAAGTCCGTTTTTGCATATGCGTCGTAGTCCAGCTCCAACGCACGGGCAACAACCGTCATGGCTTCCTGCCGCGAGATCGGCGCATCCGGAGCCATGGACGAAGCAGACCGACCGTTGTAAGTACCCATCTGCACGGCCATTGCAACGTCTTTGTAATACCACTTGGATTTTGCAACGTCCTTGTACTGGCTGATGTCTGCCGCCTTATAGCACCCGAATGAGCGGTTGATGATTGCTGCCATCTCCGCACGGGTCATGTCTCCATTGGGGTCGATGACGGTTGCGCTCTTGCCGTAAAGCAGACCGTTATCCACGGCTGCGGACACGGCTTCGGCATACCATGCGGTACGGTCGTAGTCGCGGAAATCTGTAGCTTTGCGGTTGACCGTGTTTGCCGCCGATGCGCTGACCGCCAGCGACAGGCACGACGCGACGGCGAGAATCATTGCGAGGATTCGTTTTTTCTTCACGTTGAATACCTCCTGTTAGAATTTAAGGGGAACGCTTGCGGCGTTCCCCTTGGATGAATTGCAATCAGACCGCATCCCAAGCGATGATGAACAGGATGCTTGCGATGGCGGTGTTCGTCACGGCTTCACTGACCGGCGTAACAATGGCGTCATAGGCAATGCCGATGCTGTTTGCCGAAGTATCGCCCACACCGGACATGAAACAGCCTTCCACAGCAGCATCCAGAAGCGTCTGCTTGGAAGCGTTCTTGTCGTCGGTCATCTTCTTTTCGCCGTCGCCGAGGCAGAGGGAGAAGCCAAACTTGTTGGCGTTGACCTTTTCGTGGGCAAGGGTGGCCTTGTCACCGAACGCAGCCAGCGACCAGCCCTGCGCGGCTTCGATGCTCACGGAATTGACCTTGACAGCGCCGAACGAGTTGTTGACGATCTTCGCGTCGGTCGCAGTAGAAACCGTTCCATCCGTGCCAACAGCGATGGGCAGAACGGTCGGAACAGTGACGCTCATTTTGGTGGCTGCGGGGTCGCCGCCGATGCTGCCGTCAGCGGTGCTGGACAGAGTAACGGAAGAAGTGCCGGTGCCGCCGGATGCGTCAACGGTGTTTGCAGCAGAAGCAGAAATGGCGAGGGATGCGATCATGCAGATAGCGAGAATGAGAGATACGATTTTCTTAGTGTTCTTCATTGTAATGACTCCTTTGATTAAAATTAGTGTTGAATTGTGATTGTGATAATTGCCCCAGCCGTGCCGATAATATCGCCGGTTTCGGGGTCCAAGTTGTGAAAATACGCGGTACATTCGTATGTACCAGCGGGGAGAACAACATCCAGCTTCGCGCGTTCGATTTTGCTGCCGATGGCGATAGCACCGGATTCGTAAATCTGTTCGCCCGTGTCGTTGCGGACGATCTGAACTTTTTGGGGATAAAGATTGATGCTTTCGTTTACGAGCATCAAATTTCCCTCCGCCGTGCCGTTTTCAAAGTACGGCGCGGTGTTCATGGAAATGTTGATCATGCCTTCCGCGACCTTTTCGTTCAGTTTTTCCGCAATTTCTTCGGGCGAAAGGTTATCCCAGCCGCCCTCGATGGCGCTGGAATCGTAGACGATACCGGTTTGACCACGAGCGTCTTCTTTGGTCAGCGGCTTGCTGACCAGACGGGTGATAAGAAAAATGCCCGCGCCAATGGCACAGACGAGAAAGGCGACGGCAAGCACAACGCGGATATTGAGCCGTGCCTGTTTTGGATGATCCTGATATACTTCGTACATGGAAACAGCTCCTTTGTATTTTGTTTTGTATGCTAGGGCGGAATACGATAGCGACACAGCAGGCGATACAGGTCGTCCGCCGTGCATGGGATTTGATTTCCGGGCAATTCGATACCTCCTATTACAATAAATTTGGACAGGAAAGCCGGGCAGCCAGTCCGGCTTTCTTTCC
>ENA-UONZ01000133-UONZ01000133.1-human-gut-metagenome-genome-assembly--contig:-C93old-NODE-133-length-131297-cov-11.744769_pt1 | contig 131297 bp, 116 predicted proteins | sample MGYA00242468_ERZ724015 | MGnify/ENA metagenome assembly ERZ724015
CTGATCCACCAGTTCAATCCGTCAAAGGATATTCGCGGATTCATATATTTAGCATTTGTCGGAATTCGTCCATGTTCTGCAAGTCTTACCCAATTCATTTTTTGTTTATTGGCTTTCCTGCTGGAGGAAAAGCCTTCAAATTTAACGTGGGTATTACTAAATCGTATCTTAACGTTGTCCTGATAGAACTTCGGCATTGACCTCTTTTTTGACTTGAATCTCGGGAATTTCTGCAAACCCCTGAAAAAGTTCTTATAAGCAGTACAGGCATCTTTGATCGCCTGTTTTGTTACATTATTTGAAATATTCAATAACCATGCATATTCATCAGAATGTCTAAGCTTTGTAAATTCTTTTCTGAGTTCTGCATCTGAAATGAATTTTCCGCCTTTTTCATAGTTTTCTATTTCCCTTGCCAAAGCCCAGTTATAGGCAAATCTTGAAGCACCGGCGTACTGAAACAACTTAGTTTTCTGCACGTTATTTGGTATCAACATTACTTTTATGGCTTTTACCATCTGCTTCCTCCTGTATCAATTCCCGGATAAGTTTCTTAGCTTTGTTTGCTCGTTTTCCTTGTAATTTGCAACTGAATACAGTAATTATCTGAACCAGATCTTCAACAAGTTCCTGCTGTTCGGACTTTTCAGTATTATCAATAATCTCAATCTCACAATTATAAAGTGAAGCGATATATTCTATCAACTCAAAACCAAATCGCAGTAACCGATCTTTATACAAAACAACAACCTTTTCAACCTGATTTTGAGATATTCGCCTGATCAATTCCTGGAGCCCTTTTTTCTTATAATTAATTCCGGAACCGATATCACTTATTATCTCAAACGGCTGTCCTTTTGCCAGAAGATATGTTTTAACATTATCAATCTGTCGTTCCAGATCATCTTTTTGTTTATGACTGGAAACACGACAATATCCAATTGTAATGCGGTTTTTAGGCTTTACATTTATTACCTGGTTGAGTTGCTCATCAGAATAATATCTATAGCCACTTACTGTAGTATGATGCGGATGAAGTTTTCCATTGGCATCCCAATTTCGTAATGTCTGGGCAGATACGCCTATAATTTTTGAAAATTCATGTATAGAATAATATTTACTCAAAGTATCAACTCCTTTCAATAATATTCTACTCTAATATCTTACAAAACTCAACATATACTTATATAATTTTATAATTTATGTTTAACTGTTAATTCCCCCTTATTTCTGTATGTGGTACGCTCCTGTGTTCCTTTACTTTGAACTGTCTGTTCCTGTGTTTTGATGGATGATTTTATTTTCTCTTAAAATGTCCGCTCTTTCCGCCAGCCTTTTCCAGCAGATGAATATCCGTGATCTCCATGGCCCGATCCAGTGCTTTGCACATATCGTAGATGGTCAGCAGTGCAATGCTCACTCCGCTCAGTGCTTCCATCTCCACACCGGTCTTTCCGAAGCAGGCCGTTGTGCAGACAGCTTTTATGCTCTTTTTTTCTTCATTTAATTCAAAATCCACATCACATTTTGTCATTGCGATCGGATGACACAGCGGAATCAAGGATGCATTGTTTTTTGCCCCCATGATCCCGGCGATGCGGGCAATTCCAAGTACATCTCCCTTTTTTGCCGTTCCCTGCGAAATTGCCGCAAAAGCATCCTCATTTACAAAAATGGTGCCCTCCGCTTTCGCCACACGGTACGTGTCTGCCTTTTCATGGACATCCACCATATGTGCCTCGCCGCTTTCGTTAAAATGTGTCAGTTTCTTTTCATTCATACTGTTTCTATCCGTCCTGTTAATCTGTTTCGACTATTTTATCCGCATGATCCTCATTTTAAACCATCTGTCAGATTGTTTCACCTGTGTCTGACTCGATTTTAGCTGCACATATTTACATGATGACAAACCGCTTCCAGCACGCTGCCGCCGATACTTCTGGCTTTATCTGAAATCGTAAAACAGTTTTTCAATTCACCTTCTCTTGGATCAATATCTGCGATCTTAAATCCTTTCGGGAAATGATAGCCTTCTCGGATCAGACCTCGGATAATGCCGGTGATTGTTGCCGGAACTGCTACCGATGCACCGCTAAAATTTCCGGATTCATCCATATTTTCATAAATTCTGGCAATCTCTGTGCCCGCTTCCACTACATCACCGATCTGGTGGATATTTTTGATAAATCCTTCTGTCGGTGCATGGATCACGCGTTCTTTTGTAAATCCACCAATATTGCCCGGAATCCCGGTATTCGGAAGTGCCGATCCTTCTTCTAAAATTCTTGCCAGATTATGTCCACGCATCGATTCGATCACAAGATCCACATCGACCCCGGCCGTAAATCCAGGTCCGACTCCGATCACAAGCGGAGCCATCTCTTTTGTTGTTCCAAGGTTTTTCTTGGCAATGATCGCATCCACCATGACATCTGGATGCAGCTCTGCGATCGACGCTCCTTTGGAATCAACGAAAAGCGGTACACATCCTCCGGCAAAAACTTCTTCCATTTCAGATACAGAATCAATCCTCTGTGCCGTCACGCCTTCCACGGTCGCTTTTCCTTCGTAGACCGCCTCACAGAACGAAACCTGACGGCGGATCGCCGCCGGATGATCCGTTTCCAGCACCAGAACACGAAATCCCGCCCGGTGCAGACGGTGTACGATCCCTGTCGCCAGATCCCCTCCGCCGCGGCAGATGATCAAACTATTCCGTTTCATTTTAATCCTCCATTTGTTCCGCTCAGACTTTCGAAAAACCCGGTTTCAAGAATGCCTCTGCAATCCGCCGGAGGCTATATCGGTATCTGCCTGACAGAATCGAATGTTTTCCCCATCTTGCTTTGAAAACAGACAAGTTATTTTCTCATTATACCCGATTTCTTTCAGCCTGTACCGATACGCCCTTAAGATTCTGCGGATATGCTCTTCTGTCACTGCTTCTTCCGGCAGAATCTTTCTTTTTGGCAGCTCCATATCATCCCGGATAAGCTCTTCTTTCTGCATCTCATCAAAGCGAAAGATTACCTTCTTACAGGGTTTCCCAATATCCCACGTTCCAAGCACGAGATAAAGATCCGTCGTTCCCGAAAAAATCACCGGTTCTGCCCCGGAAGGATATTTCAGAGAATGGTGTTTCGCTCCGTCCGCTTCTATCAGAACAATATCCGCATAATGCAGCAATTCTCTTAATGTATGCTCCGGAAGTGCCTGCATTTTCTGCGGATTTTCGGAGCATTGTATGCCCGCCATACAATAGTGATCTCTCTGTAATTTCTCCCGTATAGAAAAAGCATCGCCGGAGAGGTCTGTGCCCGGCTCTGCGAACATATGCGTTGTCGTCGTCACCAGCACAGCATTTCCTTTCCTTTGATATTCTTCTGCCAGTCGATGGATCAGGGTCGTCTTTCCGCCCGCTCCGATGACTGATATGATTTTTTTCATTTATTTATCTTCCAGTTCCCACATTTCACGAACCGGTTTGGATTCTTTCGGCAGAACGATATTTAAAATGATCGCTGCCAAAGAACATGGTACGATTCCGGAACCGCCAAAGATCAGCTGTACATAATACGGCAGATGAGCGGTTGCCCCTGTGGTTGCTCCAAGACCATATCCAAGACCGATTGCTACGGAAATGATCGTAATCTCACGGCTGCCGATCGGATGCTTTGTGATCAGCTGGATACCGGAAATCAGAATCGATGCGAACATCATAACGGCTGCCCCTCCGAGAACCGACTGCGGCATGATGGACATCAGTGCACCGATCTTCGGGCAGAATCCACACAGGATCAGGAAAATCGCTCCCATGGAGATTGCAAAACGGTTGACAACTTTTGTCAGAGAAACCAGTCCCACATTCTGCGAGAATGAAGTATTCGGCAGTACACCGAACAGTGCTGCAAAAGCGGATCCGAGTCCGTCACAGATCACACCGCCGGACAGCTCGGAATCGGTTGCTTCACGATCCATACCGCCCTCTATACAGGCCGAAATATCACCGACTGTCTCAATCGCCGTTACGATAAACATAATGCCGATCGGGATGATCGCACTTGCCTGGAATGTGATCTTTACATCAGATAAAGCACCAAAACCGATAAAGCTCGGCACAGCGATCCACGCTGCATTTTTTACCTGGGCAAAATCAACAACCCAGGAGTAAGTATACTGAACACCATCTGCATCGATACCGGTGTGCGGAAGCGTAAGTGTCATAATGATCGCCACAACATATCCTGCCAGAATACCAAACAGGATCGCAGACGAAGAAAGGATACTTTTCTGCGGTGCGAAATGTTTCAGCAGTACGATCACAACCAGTACTACAAATCCCAGAAACAGATTCGGAAGTGAACCATAGTCCGCTTTGCCGCTTCCTCCGCAGAAATAGTTGATACCAACACCAAGCAGTGATAATCCGATTGCAATAACAACCGATCCGGTAACGATTGGCGGAAAGAATTTGCGAAGCGGTTTCAAAAATGCTCCGAGAACACTCTCGAAAATACCGCCGACAATACAGGCTCCCATAATCGCACCATAAGCAAGAATACCGCCGCCGCATGCTGCCACGGTATTGTTCAGAACTCCGAGAAATCCGGATGACGTTCCCATAACGATCGGCACTTTTCCTCCGACCGGACCGATGGAAAACATCTGAACCAGTGTAACAACTCCGGCGATGATCATTGCATTCTGAAGCAATGCCGTACGAAGTTCGCCAAATCCTGCATCTGCGGTCAGTCCACAGACTCCCATCACGATGATCAGCGGTGTCAGGTTTCCGATAAACATTGCCATGACATGCTGAAGCCCCAGCGGGATCGCCTGAGAAAGAGGAATTCTTCCCTCAAAATTGTACGGAGAAGAATAACCTTCTGCCTTTTTCTCATTTGTCGCTTTCATAAAATAAACAGCCTCCTTAATTTTACCTATATTCTATGTTTCTTTCTTATTTTACAAAGATATATTTCTGCGGTCAATTCCTAATTTCAGTTTTTTTCAGATCAAAAATCCCCGCCCATCCTGACCGGATGGCGGGAATTTTTGTTCTACCTGACTTTTACTTTTTTTACTTTGCTAAAGGAACCGTAAATCCTGCTTTTCTTTCCATCTTTTTTTACATTCCGGAATTTCCGCATTCTCACATAGTACTTCTTTTTTGCTTTCAGTTTCGACACCGTAAGCGAATTCTTTTTCTTTCCACACTTCTTTGTTCTGACATTCTTTTTAAACTTTTTATCCGTTGAATACTGGATCTGATAACCGGAAACAGACTCCGATTTCTTTGCTTTTTTCCATTTTACTGTAAATTTTTTCTTTCCGGCTGTCAGTTTTTGAATGGAAATACCGGAAAGTTTCTGACCATCCTTCGAATTTACATCCGGTATCTGTTCTCTGTTCTCTGTTTCCTCTTCTGTTTTTGTTTCTTTTTCCGTTTCTGTTTCCTTCGGTTTTTCTTTCCATTTTGCATAAACCTGGATATCATCCCGGTACTTTGGAACCCAGTCATAGTTTTCCGTATGTTTGACCAGACTGCCATCTAAGTCATCCGGTTTCAGACACCATCCGACAAACTGATACCCCTCCTGCTGCGGAATGTGATCTGCAATATCAAAAAAGTTTTCACTGTCCATATGCAATTCATAAATGACAGACTCTTTTCCCTCAATACTTCCGCCATTTGCGTTAAATGTAATTGTTTTTCCGCTGTCATATCTCGGTGTCACTGTCTCATCACCTAAATTTGCATGAATCATATTGTGTTCCCAGTCAAAGGAGAATATGGTTCTTCCCTCTTCCACTTTTTCATCCACAAAAGCCATACCGCTCCAGCCAGTCAGATGACACCCTGCACGAACCGGTGTTTTTAAAATCAGTTCCTGTTTTTCCCTCTGCACATAATAACGATCCGGCATGCCTTCCTGTTCTTCTTCTGAAAGTTCTTTGTAGGATATAGTATAATACGGTTCATAGAATCGGATCGTACAGTTTGAATTATGCGTGGTATACCCGACAATCATCGGTGTACTGCTATATTCACCACCATAAATGGTTCCTTCATGTTCGGTAGCTCCTGTACGCACTTGTTCCAAAACAATTGGGGTGTTTGTATTGTTTGTGTAACCCGCATTCTCTGTGCTCTCGCCTTCCTGAAACGCTTTAAGCTGCTTCTGTGTATCTTCACCCATCTCTGCACTTTCCAAACTCTTCTTCCAGAGCTCCGTCTGTGTTGTCCAGACATTATACGTGTTTGTCCGATCCGCCGTCAGTCCGGCAAGATCCACTTTGTTCCGTATCAGTTTACTGTCATAAAGTCTTGGTTCTTCCCCAAGTATCAGGGAAACGTGTTTCAGGCACAGGTTCGTGACTGTCTGCCCGTAATAACCATGGTCATACGTTACTTCAAATTTCGGAACGGTGTAAAATGCTTCGCCCGGCATGATCAGCTCATTTGAAATATCCCAGTTATTTTCTTCCTTCAGTGGATGGTCCATCCGCATATACGTTGGCTCTTTTTTTGTTTCTTCCGCAAAAGAAACCGGCACTGCTAGATTGGTCAGCATACAGCATGCCATTGAAAAACCGATTATTTTTTTGAAAACTTCCTTTTTGTTTTTCACAATAAATCCCTCCTGACATATTTTCTGTTTTTCTGATTTTTCTTCCCGTTTTCTGAGTTACTTTTATTATATCAGGAAAGATTTTTTAAACCACAAAATTTCCAAACTGTCCAGTGACAATTTGGGAATTCCTGCGTCATTCTATATGATCTATATTTCTCTTTCTCAGATACAAAATACCCCCTGTGCACACGGCTGCCACACTGATGACTGCCAAAATCCATCCGGCTGCATGATCTGTTTCAGGTTCTGATTTTTGATTTCCTGATTTCTGTTCCGTCATATCCTGTTCCGTCTGAACCGCTTTTTCCGTCTGGATACCCTGTTCTGCCGGAACTGATTCTTCCATCCGGATACTTTCCTTTGCCTGAACAGATTCTTCCGTCCGGATACTTTCTTGCGTCTGCACGGATTCTTCTGTCTGACTCATGCCTTCTGTCTGCATACGTTCTTCTGTACGCTCGTTTTCTTCGCTTCCGTCCTCTTCATATCCTCCGTCACCAACACCCGTCTGTTCTTTTTCGGTACTTTGGGAGGTGACTCCCACAGCGGAAGGGATTTCATCACTTCCATCAGCAGCGTAATCTGTTTCTATCGTTACTTTTTCTTCTGCCACAATAGAAACGTCCTTCGTGTTGCTGATGATCTTTTCCAGAGCTTCTGCCCCCTTAAAAGCATCCACCCCGATTTTAGTCACAGTATCCGGTATTGTGATCTGTTTTACACTGCCACACCCGTCAAATGCATGGTCTTCAATCTCCGACACCGGCTTTCCGGCCAGACTCGATGGAATCTCCACTTCCGTCTCCGTTCCCAGATATCCTGAGATGGAGACATATCCCGGATATGCATGATAGTAAAAATGTCCGGAAGAATAAGTTTCCTGATCAGCTGCTGATACGGAAAACGGCAAAAGCAAAAGGAAAAGCAGAACCATAAACATTCCTGTTCTCTTTTTCATCTGTTTTCTCCATTCTTTGCATGGTCAGTCTTCGTTTCCGCCATCACCAACACCTTCTGTATCTTGGCTCGTTGCAATGATATCCAGAATATTCAGCTGGATAAACTCGATTTCCGGCATCTCATAATTTTTTTTCATACAGATCAACCTCCTTCATCATACATCAGCTTCTGTTTGTAGAATAGGCCTCATCGCTGTAAATGGTATTTACATTGCCCTGCGAATCTTCATACACAAGATATCCCCTTACATACCAGATTGGGTTCTGACTGTAATCTTTCTTCGTCCAGGTATAACGGTAAGCATTTCCGCTCCATGCATTGCCTCTTACATACTCCGCATTGGAAGCATTTACGTTATCTCCTACCTTCGGATCGGATGTAGCAACAATACCTGCTTTGATGATCTTGCATCCTTCCGGGACAGTACTCATGGAAACAAAGGAAATTTTATCGTTTGTATTATCAACATACATACTTTCAATGAAAGTAGTTGCCTTCGCCTCCACTGCTTCACTGTCTTCCACATAAACAGCTTCTATCTCAGATATACTTCCCGCAAAGAACTGGTACGTTTTATTGTAACTTAAGATCGCACCTGCTCCTCCAACTTCCTTCCAGTGTGAGAATTTATAGCCTTCTTTCGGTTCGTCTGCAACAATGGTCACTTTATCATTTGTATAGTAAGTTCCGCTTCCGCTTCCGTTTATGACTTTGATTTCGCACCTTTCACGGACAGACTCGTATACCGGTTTTATTGTGATCACAGATTCTCCTGCTTTCAGTGCTGCTCTGATCTGTTCTGCTCCTGCCGACCATTCCTTAAAAGTATAACCGATTCGTGTCGGACCGGAAGGAATCTGGATCGTATCGATTTCTCCTTCCGCAATCTGCGTTCTCAGAATAACCTGTCCATAATAGCTCTCAAAAATAACCGTTATTTTATCTTCCGCCCTGGTATTATAAACAGCACGGAGGGTTGCTGCCGTCGTTACCGTAAAGCTGTATTTACGATCGCGGCTTACGATCATGCCATATTCATTTACCCAATATGCGAACTCGTCTTCCAGTGCTTCTGCTGTCACAGTCGATGCAACGGAATAATCTGCTATATTGTCAGAAGTATAGGATTTTCCATTGATTTTAAAATTTCTTCCTCCGTCAATGTTGATGCGAACTGTACCATAAGCTTCGTAGACTGCTGCGAGATCTGTATTTTCGGTCGCACTGAAAGTATAAGAAAGCTTGTTTGACAGGCACTCGCCGCTGTAGTTATTTCCCACCATCTGATACCATCCAACGAAACGATATCCGTCTGCACTTTTTGCGGTAACCGTCACATCACTGCCCTGTTCATATTCTCCAAGTCCGGTTAAATCTACGGCAACTTCTTTATTTTCGGTTGTACGTGCAGTCACACTGACGATAACTTTCTGTTTTCCAGCTGAATCAAAAGCTACAAACGGATTTCCGTTTTTCTTTGCATATGCTTCTGCGGTAGAACCGCTGTAGCCATAAATCGTCACATTCTTTGGAATGGCAAGGTAAGTTTCCAGTGTTTCTCCACTTCCAGGATAAACTTTTGTCTGCGTTGTCTCATCAAACGTACTGCTGCTGTCTTCTGCTGTCCCATCAACCGGTTCCTTGAAGAGCATATCTTTATTGTAGATTTTTACTTCTCTTACACCGCTGTTGCGGAATACTTCAACATCCATAGTCTCTACTTTTTCCGGAATCGTCATCGTCTTCAGTGATTTTGTTCCCATAAACGCTGCCTGGTCAATTTCCGTTACCGTCGCCGGGATATCAAAAGACGTAAGATTTTCCATATTTCGGAACATTCCCTTTCCGATTGCCTTCAGATTGTTCAGTCTCATCTCCACCTGACTCGCTGACAGAGCATAAAACAGATCATATCCGTTCGCTGTGCCTGTAGAAGAATAATGTTCACCCAGAATAATTTTCTGTAAGGATTTGCTCCTTTCATTCCAGAATATTTCATTAAAGTAACCACTTCCCAGTGCATTTACCGTTGCATAAACTTCCAGCTCCTCCATGGATGGAATCATCTGGAAAGAACCCATTCCAACACTGCTCACACTCTCTGGTATTACAATCTTTTTCGCATTACGCTGACCAAAAAATGCATGATAACCAATACTCTTCAGAGAAGACGGAAGAATAATGTTTGAAATTCCGCCATTTGTGATCAAATCGGTGTATCTTGTAGAATCACTGCCTCCGCCCTGATTTCCAATGATCTGAAAAGCCCCTTGACCTATACTTTCCAGATTGGTCAGTTTTGAAAAATCTACATCAAGCCCAACGTCAAACTGAAATGCCTGATATCCAATACTCTTTACACTGGTCGGAATATCAATACTCTTCAGACTGAAACACATATGAAAAGCCTGATCTGGAATCTGCGTCATCCCTTCCGGAAGCGTCACCTTTTCCAGAGAAGAAATATAGGCCGCAAAATTTGATTTCTGATCAAAAACCGTCTTTCCGTCTTTGATCCCAATATTTAATGTTTTAAGTGCGGTGTGTTTCGGATAGAGACTCCTAAATTCTGCATTGCTTCGAATCGGCGTAGAATTCTGTACAGATGACGAATGAATATTTCCGCTCGAAACATAAGCAGTCAGTCCAAGGATACTCATCAGCGACTGTCCACCATAGTTTCCGGTCTGATCCGTCAAAATCGTCATGCTCTCAAGTCCGGTACATCCTAAAAATGCAAAGCTTCCAATTTCTGTTGTCGTCTCCGGGATAGTCACTTCCGTAAGACCTGATTTTGCAAAAGCACAGCACTCAATGCTATCTATGCCTGACAGATTAATCTGTTTCAGGGATGTACAGCCAAAGAATGCAGCCATACCAATTTTAGATACATTTCCGCCTAAATCGACCGTTTCCAGATTCACACAATTCGTAAATGCTTCATAGGGAAGCTGCATTTTTTCCGTTCCCGCCGCACCGATTGTCACCTTTTTGAGTGTCTGGGATCCGGCAAAGATTCCTGCTGCCTTATCCTTTCCGGAATTATATGGCTTTACGGCAGATGCCGGCAGATAAATCTCTGTGATCGGTGCTCCCGCATTTTCTCTTCTTGCAGCATAAGAACCATGCAGTAATGGGGGATTTCTCAGTACCATATCACTTAAATCTATATAGCTGTACGGATAATATCCAAACGCTGCATATTCCAGCAGGGAAAGTCGGCTGTTTTCTGAAATCGCAATTTTACTAAGAGAAGTACATCCGGAAAACGTCTCTGTTCCGATTCTGGTCAGACTGTCCGGAATGGAAATCTCTGTTAAAGCAGTACAGTCCCAGAATGTTCTCCAGTCCAGATCTGTGATCTGTGCATTTTCTGCAAATTCCACACTGGCAAGACTGCTACATCCGCCAAATGCTCCGCCGCCGATCTGTCCTACGGAATCCGGAATATAAATTCCTGTAATTCCAGCATTGTTCAGTGCCGCATAATGTGCAACCTTTGTGCAGCCTTCTTTCAGTGTGATCTGACCGCTTCCCGGTATGTAGATTGCCACTTTTCCTGCATAGACCACACCATCTTCCGGTGTCATATCCTGAAGCCACTTCGGTACTATCCTCTCAGTCAGATTTGCATCACATCTGATAACAAAGCCATCCTCTACATCTTCCAGTGTATCCGGAAACTGTACCGTCAGATTTTCGGTTGAAACAAAATCCGACATCGCACTCCTCACTATGGTTTTGATTCCATCTGCGAATGTAAGCTTCTGAATATTCATTTCTTCCGGTTTCCATGAGATTTCTTCCACTCTCTGGATCGAATAGACGGTCCCGTCCTCTCCAACAACGGAAGATGGGATCACAAGTTCCGTCTGATCCTGGTTTACGGTAACTGTCACGCTGTAACTTCCGTCCGTCTGCTGCGTCAGCTCATAGGTAATACCTTTTTCACTGTCCGTAACTTCTGCCGCCCACACGCGTACCGGAAAAATCACAAGCAGGCAGACAAGCACAAAAGTCCCTAGCATACTGCATACTGTTTTTTTCATATGCATTTCTCCTTTCCTTTTTCATTTTGTTTTATCTAAATCTCCAAAAACATGCTATTTTCGGATGATTTATTCCTCCGTAAGATGATAAAAAAGAGCGGTAACACTTTCATCCAGATATCCCTTTCGCTGTAACTGCTGCGGCAGCAAAGGTGTACGGTCATACAAAAATTCCAGATAACTTTTTTTCTGTTCTTCCTGCCACCTGGATGGATCTATTTCAAAGATATATGCCCTTTCTTCTGTCAGTTCTGATTCTTGTTGCTCTCCAGGTGTTTCTTTCTTGAAGACCGGCAATACCAGATTGCTTCTTCCAAGGATCAGTTCCCCTTTCTGCTCTCTTATACCGCCTTTTCTTTTCAGCAAGACTGTCGTATCGGAAAATCCTTCACATGTGACTGTGCAGATTTCCTTTTCTCCTTTCAGAGAACCCTGCATAGTAAGTGCCTGCATAGTATAATCTGCTTTTCTTTCTCTTCCGACCGCCACATAACATGCCAGCAGCTGAAAATATAGATTCAGGCAGAGCCAGAAAAGAATCACACTGTATGTAAGTGTCTGCTCTCTCGCTGAAAGCCCTGCCAGCCGGACGATCGCGATCATGCAAAGCAGCACGCCTGCCAGATAAGGCAGTGCATATCCAACCGAACTGTTTTTCCCCTGTTCCGTTTTTTTATCCGTGATACGAAATGTTCCTTTTTTACGGATACCGGCCAGCAGAATCGTTGGCAGAAGCCACGGTGCAAATACCGTCTCATAAACATCCGTCCATTTTGTCGTACGGATATTTCTCGAAAAACGCCTCATACAGATATTTCCTGTTACATACATCGGCATCCAGAATAAAAAGATCTGATAAAATCTGCATTTTACGATCATAATGCCAAAAAAGGCAAATAACAGCGGTGCAAGAAAATAGATCAGCCTTTTCAACGGTGTGTACCAGTAACTGATCGCCGTCAGATAGTTGATCTTCTGCCAGAAATCCAGGGAACCGGAAAATAGAAATCGCGTTTTTCTTCCGGACTGAATACAGCCTTTTGCCCACCTTCTTCTCTGTCCGATCAGTTCCTTAAAAGTTGCCGGAGGCATTCCGCTTGCCAGTACATCCGGTATGGCTATTCCGCGATATCCCTTTTTTTCAATCTCAATTCCAGTCGCAAAATCCTCTGTCACAACCCCTGTGACAAACCCTCCGATCTCTTTAAGTGCCTTTCTGGAGAGAACTGCATTTGATCCTCCAAAGATCACACTGTTTGATTTATTTTTTGCAATCTGAACCACCCGGTAAAAGTAATCCTGTTCATTTGGGATCTTGTCCTGTGCATAAAGGTTATACTGGAAAAGATCCGGATGATAGAAATTCTGCGGTGTCTGTACAAATCCGGTTTCTTCCTTTGTGAACCATGGGATGGTTTTCATCAGGAAATCTTTTTTTGGTATCATATCAGCATCAAACACAGCAATATACGGTGCATTTGAATGTGTCAGTGCATAATTGAGATTTCCTGCTTTGGCATCCTTGTGTTCTTCCCGTGCCAGATAAAAAACACCCAGTCTTTTTGCCAGTTCTCGGATCTCTGCCCGATTACCGTCATCGCATAAATAGATATGTACTTTTTCTTTCTTCGGATATTCCATCTGCTTACAGGCATACAGTGTTTTTTCCAGCAGACTACTCTCTTCATTTACCGTCGGCACAAACACATCCACTTCCGGGAAATCTGCTTTTGCCATCTTCGGCATCACAAGATCCATCTGATCATAGTTATACATATTGTAGAAATGTACCGCCATCTCAAGCAGACCAGCACATTCTGCCACAAGCAGAATCGCCCACATGACAACCGACCATTTGCCATGCTGCTGCGGCATGGTAAAAAAGATCCGCCATACAAGATAATTCAGTGTAAAAATCATCGTCAGAACAACAAAAAATTTGTTCCATCCTGTACTTTTTGCTTCTTTTCCCTTTTTTCTTTTTCCCTTTTTTTCTTTTCTCATCGTTTCACCCATTGTTTTTTACCCTTTCAAGGCTTCAAACAAAATCCTGCCAACTTCTGTGAAATCTTTTTCCTCCCAGTTTCTGTATCTTCCACAATCCGGGCAAAGTGCAGAAAATGTCTCCTCTTTATTGCACAGAGACCATGCTGCAAAGCTGATTTTCTTTTCATTCAGATATTCTGCAAATGCCTTTCCCTGTGTCAGTGCAGCTTCACCGCCCTGTTCTTCATTGATCCCCCATTCTGTCACAAAAACCGGAATCCCTTTTCTCTGAGTGTCCTCTATCATATTTTTGTATGCATCGTCATACTGACCTGCATAAAAATGATAACTGTACATTAGATTCTCATAAGAAAGCGGCTCTACTTTTGTAATGGAATAACTGTAATCCGGTGTTCCGACCAGTATCACGGCATCCGGGGCATGTTGACGGATCACCGGGATCACCTGTTCTGCATATTCCCGAATCTCGTCCCAGGTGGTGTCACCATTTGGTTCATTACAGATCTCATAAAGAACCCCCGGCTCTTTCGCATAGCGTGTCGAAATTTCTTCAAAAAATTCTTTTGCCTGTGAAACATTCTTCAACGGGTTTTCCTCTTTCAGTGTATGCCAGTCCACGATCACGTACATGTCAGCTGCCAGTGCATTTTCAATCGCCTGACAGACCAGCTTTTTACTCAACGTCGGCTGCTGAACATAACCTTCATTCACATCATCGGCATACATGGCAATTCGAAACATGTTTGCCCCATATTTTTTTGTTTCACAAAGAGATGCATAATTACTGTACTCCGGATACCATAAAATCCCATGGCTGCTCATTCCCCGAAGCTGTACCGGATTCCCTGAAGCATCCGTAAGCTGTGTTCCTTTCACAGAAAGCTGTCCATGCACTTTGATCCCGTCCAGGCTCTCGTTTTCTTTGTCTTCCTCCGCTTCCCAAATCTCCCCTTGTCCATTGTTTTCCTGAGAAATGCGAAGTTTTCGATTTTCTTCATAACTTCGACTGAGCATTGCATATTCTGCCAGTGCCACTGCCGCGGTCACAAGAACCAACATCAGTAAGCAGGCAATCACTTTCTTTGTCTTTTTGTTTTTTTTCATATTTTCTCCTGTTACTGTCGATCTAAAACTTTCTTTTTTATTGTACCATCTGTCGCATATTATGAGAACTAGCCAAACGGCTAGTATTTTACCTGATAGCAGGACTTTTTGTATTTTTCCAGCCTGCAAAGTCTGTCGGTGTTCCAAAGGATAGCAGATAAGTCTGGGAAAGTAACACAAATGCCATGGACAGTACCGCACAGTTTTTACGAAAAAAACACCGGTACAGTATGAGTATGACACTCACACTGTACCGGTAATTTCATCATGGGCTAATTTATCCTGTTTCTTTGGCACTAGTAGCAGGGGTGATTTCCTCTGCCCGGCGGCAGAACACCGTCACGCACTGTCCAGTTCAATGGGGAGGCTCAGCTCCACCTTCAGCGTATCAGGGAAACGTGTTTCAGGCACAGGTTCGTAACTGTCTGTCCGTAATAACCATGGTCATACGTTACTTCAAATTTCGGAACGGTGTAAAATGCTTCGCCCGGCATGATCAGCTCATTTGAAATATCCCAGTTATTTTCTTCCTTCAGTGGATGGTCCATCCGCATATACGTTGGCTCTTTTTTTGTTTCTTCCGCAAAAGAAACCGGCACTGCCAGATTGGTCAGCATACAGCATGCCATTGAAACACCGATTATTTTTCGAAAACCGCCTTTTTGTTTTTTCATAACAAATCCCTCCTGACATATTTTCTGTTTTCCTGATTTTTCTTCCCGTTTTCTGAGTTACTTTTATTATATCAGGAAGGATTTTTTTAACCACAAAATTCCCAAACTGTCTAATGACAATTTGGGAATTCGTTCATTTGCACATGCTCTGCTGTTTTTTCGCTGACAGCCTCCTGATAAAATGCTCAGGATTTCAATTTCTTACACCTGCCAGGAAGTCACCGACAACTTCTTATTTAGTAAAGGTGACGGTACAGTCTTCATATCCTTCTGCGGAAATCTCAATGGTATTTTCTCCATCTGCAACTGCATTTGTTCCAACATAAATCTGACCATCGTTTTTCAGCAGACAGTAGGTTGTCGTATCACCTACGCTGAAGGAAGAATTTACCAGGCTATACTCTGTTCCGTTTACTTTTATGCCTGTGATCTGATTCTGCCACTGTTCGATTTCAGAACCATAGCCAAAGGAAACGATATAGTAATCTGAGAAGATAGTTTTCTGGCAGGAAACCGCCTGTGGCGGTGTCAGTTTTTTGATCACATTTACAACCAGCGGCAGTGCCAGATCTTTATAGCCTTCTGCTTTGATCGTAAAGGTATTGTCAGCATTTTCATCAAATTCGCTGTCCACTTTCAGTTTCAGGACCTGATTTCCGTATCCGTCTGTTTCCCATTTAAACTGATTCTCTGACATGCCAAACCAGCCTGCTTCTGTATAGGCTGTTCCATTTACAGTGATCGAGGTTACTTTATTTTTCCAGCCTACAAAGTTTGTCGGTGTTCCAAAGGATACCAGATAAGTCTGGCCGTCTTCGTCTTTGCTGATCATAGGCTCTGATGCCGGAACATCTTTTTCTTCACCCTGTACGGTGATCTCTGTTTCCAGAGCTTCATAATATTCTGCTTCCAGAGTCAGGGTATATGCTTTGTTCTGGTTGAACAGGTTTCCGTTATCGTAAATGGTGATGGATTTCAGATCTTCTGCTGCTTCATAGTAATAATCAGATCCTGCAACACCTTTTGCATAAATGTTTTTTCCATCTACTTTGACTGCATTTAAGTTCTTCAGGAAATCGCCTTCGGAACCATTTACGGTCAGAACCACATTCTCGCCTCTGTTGTACTGTTCTTTGTCAGAAACAAGACTTAAATTCTCTTCCAGAACTTTTTTATACTCAACCGAAAGTGTATTGTTTTTGAATCCTTCTGCTTTGATCTCTACGGTATTTGTTCCCGGTGTCAGAACAGAATCTTTGATCACCAGTTTGCCGTCCTCTACGCTGTACTGATCTTCTGTCAGTTCTTTCCGGCTCTGATTCACATAAATTCCGGTAATTTTCTCAAAGTATTCTGCTGTTCTTGCATCCTGGCCTGTCAGTACAAGATCTCTGCCTTCTGCAACAAATTCTGCATCCGCATCCAGTGTCAGGACCGGTGCTTCTTTTCCTTTGTAAGATCCGTTGTACTGTGTTTCTCCAAGCAGACCATCTTCCAGAACCACCTTAACTGCGTATGGACGGTTTTCTGTAGTAACTGCATTTTCATCTGCAACATAATCTTCAAAAGAGAGATACTGTCCGTTTAATTTTGCTTCCTGAACAGCATCATAGTAGCTTGTATAATCGTAGAATACAACTCCGTCTTCGCCATAAACGGCATCGCATGCTGTGATCTGATTATCCCAGCGCTCTGCAACTGCTTCTGCCGAAGCATTCTTCACATCCAGTGCCGTCAGGATCTTTGCATTGGAGATCAGATCCTCAGAAAATGCCAGATTTGCCGGCATAACAGAGTTTCCGCTTTCACCGTCGCTGCTGCTTCCGGAGTTTCCGCCTGAAGTCGCTCTTGTCACAACATCATAAGTCTTTGCTGTTTTTGCAGCTTTTGTTGTTTTGCCTGCAACAGTGAAAGATTTTCTCATGGTCTTAAAGCCATTTGAGTATACCGTCAGTGTATACACACCCGGCTGTTCGATGTTGTTTCTTCCACCTTCTGCATTTACATCGTTATACAGTACAAAGGTATTTCCGATCAGATACCAGTCTGTGATTTTTTCCAGTGTTTTTACTTCTCCTGACGGAGTTTTCAGTGTTACCATCTCAACCGGAACGGTGATGCCGTATACCATGTTTTCTACCTGGAAATGAACATTCTGTCCGGATTTGATCGCACCTGTCTCAGAAATCTTCATGGACGGAGTCTGTGCATTTACCACATGGATGGATGCGATCAGGGTTCTGTTTCCATTGGAACGGATGCGTACTTTGTAACGTCCATTGGAATAGAAATTGCTCTGTCCCAGCGGAATGGTAATCCTTCCGACTACATTCCCACCATGTTCGGTGGTATCTTTTGTATAAGCGAGCTGGTCGTTCAGCGTGCTAAGGCTCTCATCGTTTGACAGCAGTGCCAGTGCACCTTCGTCTGCGATCGTATCAAACCAGTCTTTTTCTTCCTGTGTTGTGTAGTTGAACAGGATTTCTACGTTTCCGCTCACACCGTACAGATTGTCAGCATCTTCGTTTTTGCTCAATTCTGCATCCGGTGCATAATATTTCACATCTTCTTTTGCAGTTTCCTTCAGGTCAAAGGTTGTCTTTTTCGGAGTAACCCTTGCATTTCCTTCTTCATCATAGTTGGTCAGATGATAATCCCAGGTCGGGATGGCTGCATGTGTCAGGAAATACATCGGTTCCTGTGCTTTTACAACCGGTTTGCCTGGATTTTCATTGTCACTGAGTACAACATCCTGTGTTTTCTGGTCATCTTTTTTGGTAACAACCAGTTTTGCAGGATTTAAGCCTGTCAGCTCCCATTTCACAATGCTTCCGTCATCGGTAACTTTGGTCATAGCCCCTGTGATATCCACACCATCTACCGCAACGCTGCAGTTTTCCACATCGTAACCTTCTTCAAAAGCTACCACCAGATACTGTGCATATCCAAGATCAAGAACTTTTGTCTGAGCTTCCTTTACCAGAACTGTTTTCGGAGCTTCTGTTTCCGGTGCCGGTGTTTCGGTTTCCGGTGTACTTGGCGTTGCCGGTGTCTCAGTTGCCGGTGTCTCCGGTGTACTTGGCGTTGCCGTTGTCTCCGGTGTTTTATTATTATCAACTGCCGGCTTCTCTGGCAGAACTACTTTAATCTTGCAGCGATATTTTTTGCTGCCAACTTTTGCAGTAATCACAGCATTTCCTTTTTTCTTTGCTGTAACCTTTCCTTTTGAAGTAACGGATGCAACTTTCTTTTTCGAGCTGCTCCATTTCACTTTTTTCTTTGTGCCTTTTACCTTAAGCTTTAAGGTCTGGCCTTTGATCAGTGTTTTCTTTTTGTAATTGAGCGTGGTTTTGGACGCTGCTGAAACGGTATGATACTTTGGTGTAACGTTAGCAAAAATTACCGCAAAACTCAGCAGAGCCAATACCAGCAAATTCTTTTTCCATCGCTTCATTCTCTTTTTTCCTCCATGGCTATCTTTTGTTAGTTTGCTTAAACTTGCGTTTGAATAAAGTAACATATTTCCTCATTTTCATCAAGTGCAAATGTGCTTAACAAGAAATTTTCTCATTGACTTTTCGTTTGTTGACAGCCATGCCATCGCCGGGCTTTTTATTATGACACTCGGTGTTTCGATGTCCGTAAAATCGAACCTCGGCGTTTCTCCGGTCAGCTCGATTCCGTAGGTATCGGAACGGTGGTCGCTACTGTTCTCGTCAGATTGATCCTCGGAGTGATTAATCAAATGTTCGAGTACCTTCTTGGGAATTGTTCATTTGTCTGAGCCTCGAAGAGGCGAGTTTAGGCGAAGAGCGGCTAACAGGCGAGCGAAGCGAACAGGAAACGCAGCGTGTCAGGAGATTGCTTTCGAATCATCATGGCATTCTGTTTTACATATAGGTTTTTCTAAGCCCCATCTTCTTTCCCTTCGGACAAAAAGCATCTCTCGCTCTATTAAAGTCAACACAAATAATAAGAAACTATTTATGTTTTTCCCACTGGAAAGAAAAAACTTTCGCTTAAGTGCCTTTCGGGAAATTCGTTTATTTGCACATGTACTAATATTCTTTGTCAGAAAACATTTTAGCAAAACACCTGGCGTTTCCATTTCGCCTGATTCATGTTATACTTAACTACCAGAAACACCAACGAAGAAAGGACTGTTTACTTTGAAACAAATTGATTTTGAAAACGGAAAAATCACCGACAATATCTTAAAAGCGGCTCTGCCCATGCTGATCGCTCAGATTCTGAGTCTGCTTTATAATATCGTGGATCGCATCTATATTGCACGTATCCCGGATATCGGCACAACGGCTCTTGGAGCGGTCGGACTCTGTTTTCCGATCATTGTGATCAGCACTGCTTTCAGCAACCTGTTCGGAAGCGGCGGTGCACCGCTCTTTTCGATCGAGCGTGGAAAGGGTGATCACGAAAATGCCTGTCAGATCATGCATACTTCATTTTCCATGCTGACGCTCTGCTCAATCCTTCTGATGCTGACCGGTTTGATCTTTGCAAAACCCATTCTCACGCTGTTTGGTGCCGACCGTGAGAATTTTGGCTATGCCTGTCCTTATCTGATGATCTATCTGCTCGGAACGTTTCCGTCCATGGTCGCGACCGGCATGAATCCTTTTATCAACGCCCAGGGATATGCGACCACCGGTATGATCTCGGTGATGATCGGTGCTGTTGCCAACCTGATCCTTGATCCGATCTTTATTTTTGCGTTCGGCATGGGAATCCGGGGTGCTGCAATCGCAACCGTCATCTCACAGATTTTGTCGGCTACTTTCGTACTTCATTTTCTGCTTTGCAAGGCAGAATACAAGGTTCGTCTGCTGCACAGAGAAGAAATCCGTGCCTCTTCAAAATATGCGAAAAATATCATCAGCCTCGGAACTGCCGGATTTATTATGCAGATGACGAACAGCCTGGTAACAATCTGCTGCAATCACGTACTTTCTGTCACCGGCGGAACGCTCTATATTTCTGTCATGACAATCATCTCCAGCGTGCGTCAGGTGGTTGAGACACCAATCTATGCAATCACGGAAGGTTCTTCTCCTGTTATCAGCTACAATTATGGTGCTCATCGTTACAAACGTGTAAAACAGGCAGCTGTTACCATGGGAATCATGGCACTCATTTATACACTGCTGGCATGGCTTGCGATCATTCTTGCACCGGAATTTCTGATCAGCATTTTCAGTTCTGATAAGAGTCTGCTGGCAGATGCCGTCCCTGCCATGAAACTGTATTTCGGAGCGTTTATTTTCATGCTTCTGCAATACATCGGACAGACTATATTTAAATCCTTAAACAAAAAGAAACAGGCGATCTTCTTCTCCCTGCTCCGTAAAGTAATCATCGTTATTCCTATGACTTATCTGCTCCCGTATGCATTTCATATGGGAACAGACGGCGTATTTCTTGCAGAACCAATCTCAAATATTATCGGAGGCAGCCTGTGCTTTCTCGTTATGATAATAAGCATACGCAAAGAGTTACGTTGATAAATTAATATAATATGCAATTCAAAGCTACATATGCTATACTGCAACAGAAAGAAGGCATTGCGAATTCGTCCATTACTCGTTCACAACAAACAAAAACCCCCAGACTGCACTCCGGAGGTTTTTAATTTCTTTGCGGCGAAATCACACCAAGGTTAAAAGTTTTTATAAATATTCAATATGTATCTTTTTATAAATATTGTCCAACTTCTGCTTTATTGTTGGTATAAGCGATCGCATCGTCTCTTGTGATAAATCCCTGCCGCACGAGTCTGGACAGATCCATATTCAGGGTATGCATACCGCTGCTGCTTCCACTCTGCATCATTGCCGGGATCTGGTGTGCCTTTCCTTCGCGGACGAGGTTGAGGATGGCATCCGTACCGACAAGAAGTTCGGTCGCTGCCACGCGGGCTGTTCCACCGCCGCATAGGATCAGGCACTGGCTGACGATTCCTTTTAATGTTCCGGCGAGCTGGGCACGCACCTGGTTCTGTCCCCCGGTCGGGCAGGCATCTACGATACGCTCTACGGTCTGTGCCGCTCCGGTCGTATGCAGTGTGGAAAGTACGAGATGTCCGGTCTCGGCAGCGAGCAGTGCTGTGGAAATCGTCTCGTAATCTCGCATCTCTCCTACTAATATGACATCTGGATCTTCTCGCAGGGCACTGCGGATCGCAGACGCAAAATCGGTAATATCTTCGCCAACTTCTCTTTGATGGATCAGGGACTGTTTACTCTCATACACGTACTCGATCGGATCTTCGATGGTGAAACTCCGAAATCCTCCAGTATTTTATAAAAGAAGGGACTGCGATCGCCGCAATGATCGCAATGATTACCAGTACGACCATCAACTCCGTCAGAGTAAATCCTTTTTTCTTTGTGTTTTTCATCTATATTCCTCGTTTATACGCTGTTTTCGGCATCTTTGTATTACTTTTTATTATATGATTTCACCTATATTTCGTCAACGCACTCTGACAAAAAATCCCCCGATATTACCGTAAAAACGGCTTTATCGGAGGATTTTCCCATAAATTCACAAAATCTCTGTGAAATTACTTTTCATTTCTCAGATAATATACAAAGGAATAGATCATCGGAATAAATGTGACCGCAAGTATGAGCACCAGACTTATCGGAAATGCCGGGATCCACGGCTGAATGGCCAGCAGAAGAATCAACACACCACCTGCAACCCACAATTTTCCTGCCATCCTGTGGGTTGCATCCCAGTTTGCTTCGCTGGCGAGTGTCCACGGAACCTTTATGCCAACAGTATAATTCTGGCGGCATTTCGGCAGATAGTTGCCGACGAGCAAAAACAGAAGTCCCAGAAGTATGATCACAAATCTGGAAGATTTCATAAATTCCACTCCAAAGGTATTACCATAGATTGCAGCTGCACAGAACAGGGAAACTGCCGGACAGATCCATAAAATCAGTGCGTACATCTTCTGCCCGATCGCCTGTTTTTTCGGATCTGCCAGTGTTCCAAATGCACAGAGCAGATGTGCAAAAAGGAAAATCAAATATGGGCCGAACACTGCAAATGCCCGACTACTGTAGCCGTTTGGAATGCCGTTGAAATCAAAATGTGTTGCCACCTGTTCCGGAAGTTTATTCCATAAAATCAGTCCCGCCAAAATCGGCAGAATCGTAATCATGCTTGTGATCAGAATGATCTTTTTATTTTTCTTCGTCATCTTCACTCTCTCCTTTCAGCTCTGCAAGCCAGAGCATCACTTCCTCGACCACGGAAATGTTAAGCGAATAGTAAATATAATTTTTCTCCTTTGTCTCGCAGACCAGACCTGACTTTTTCAGGATCTTTAGGTGATAGGAGATCGTCGCTGCCGTCATATCAAACTGTGCTGCGATATCTCCCGCTGACATGCTTCCTTCTTTCAGCAATGTCAGAATGTCACGCCGTACCGGGTCAGACAAAGCTTTGAAGGTTTCTGCAAATCCCACGTTAGCCTCCTTTCCAGCTATTTAGAAAATTTTCTAATTACTTTATATATATCACTCTGTTTTCCCGTTGTCAATCACTATTTAGATTTTTTTCTAAATAGTTTTCAAATTCAAGTCGAATGCACGTGAGACTTGGCACGCGATTCTGGTCAGCTTTGCTGACATTTACCCAACAGAATCGCTGTGCATTCTCGCGGAGCGTTTATCTTAGTCGGAGATTGCACTCCCACTAAGACAAATTTGTTGCTCGCCACTTATAGAAGTGGGAGTCTTCTCCGACTAAGATAAAAAGACAGAGCCGCCGTGACAATGATAACGTCACATGCTCTGTCTTTCTTCTTTCAGCACTTTAAAAAAGTGCTGTCATTTTCTTTCTGTATGCCTGCCAAAAACCTTATTCGCTTTCTCAGGATTTTCTCTTGATTGTCTGCTGTTTCTTGGCAAATCCTTTAAATTTATTTCCGGATGCACTTCCTGCTTTCTTTCCGATCAGTTCGATTCCACGATACAGTTTCTTATTCTTGTTTTTGGAAGTGTTGATGATCGTATTTCCATTGATCCTGCTACCCTTGCTGGAAATAACGCGGACTACTGTTCCGCCTGATTTACCGCTTGCTTTTTTCGGCACCTGCATATTGATCACGTTATTGTTTACGCGGATTTTTCCGGTTCCATTTAACCAGATGCCGTAGGAAGCATTCTTCAGGGTGATCTCATTGCCATAAACCTGCACACCGTATACACGGTAATCACCTTTCGGAATGTTGCCTTTTTTCTTTGAACGATACTCACCAAGAAGCTGGATGCCGTAGTTTACGTTTTTATATTTCTTGTCTGTGATCTCGATCTTGTTGTTTGCAATCACGGATTTGCTGGAAATCTTCGGTGTCTTACTCTTGTTTCCTTTTTCTGACGGATACAGTGTGATCGCCATGTCACGGAAAATAATACCGGAAGCACAGTCTGTGATTTCGTTATTTTTGATGCTGCTGTTGATATAGTTTGTCGCAATGATCGCATAACCCGGAATGTTGATGAATTTATTGTTTTCGATCCTGATGTTGCTGTGATAGCATCCTACGATCGCCGCATGGGTTCCGACGCCACGCTGTACGTTTTTAAATGTACAGTTCGTGATCGTGATATTGCGGTTTGGTGTCTCATCGTATTTGCCGTAGGATGCAAAATGGTCTCTCTGCAGTGTCTCAATCTGGATCGCTTCGTTGTTGCTGTCTGCTTTTCCATGATAGTCGGAGAATACGCAGTTGTTGATCGTTACATTCTGAGCTGCCGCAAACTCGATGCTGTGAGAACTGTAGGTATTTGTCAGTGTCATGTTTTCGATCGTCACATCGCTTGCATGTGCAAAACGCAGAATGGTGGATTTATAACTGTGCTGTGCACCCTGACCATCGATAGTACCGCCATGGAAAGTGATGTTTTTAAAGCCGGTATAACCGGAAATATTTTTTACATCTTCACCACGTCCCAAACGAAACATTGCAGAATTTGAAGTACGCACCAGCGTTACGCCTTCCATATCGATGTAGGTGTTGCTGTATACATTAAAGCAGCTGCCGGCTTTGTAAGTACCTGCCGGGATTTTGATACGGTAGATCGTGTTTTTGTCTTCACTGTCGCGAGCTACATCCAGTGCCTTCTGAAATGCTTTCTCAAAGTCATATTTGCTGTCCAGTTCTACATCCTGATAGGATGCAGCATGAACTTCCAGTGCCGGAAAGAGCGGCATCTGTGGCTGTGCACCCACAAAGGTAAGAGATGCTGCAAATGCGGCTCCAAAAAGCATTGCCTTTAAATTACGTGATTTCATTTTTTCAATTCCTCCTCTGTCTCTCTGTATTTCCGCACAAAAATTCATCGATATTTCTGTACTTTTTATGTGTTTTAAATTATAAATCTTCCTGATAAAGAAATCAACCTTATTTGCCGACAATTAACGATAAATATCCCCACTCCCATACCAGTTCATCAAAACTGTTTTCCAGATATTCATAAATATCGTCTTCTTCGTATCCTGTCATTCGTGTGATCAGCACCAGATAATCTCGCAGTGTTTCGTATGCAAGATCCCGGCATCCGTCCTGCATCCATTTCAGGAAAAGACTGTGCCGGATCATAGTATATTCCATTGCGATCCACTGCATCTGAATGACCATGCTCTCCAAATCACCGTCCGGCATCAGAAGATCCGAAAACAGTTCATTTTCCATAAAAACAGCCAGGAGTTTTCGGTATTTTTCCCATTGCTTTGCAAAGTCCTGTCCTTTCTGCTCCATTTCATCGGCATCATACGTTTCGGAAAGCTGCTCTGCCAGAGGCAGGATCTGCGTCAGATAATCTTGATACAGACCTTCTTTCTGATAATTGACAGCCAGATCCTGCAAAAGCTCATTGCATTCATCCATGGTATCCAGAAACGGCAGATCAATCGCAAGGATCGCCGTTTTCAGTTCTTTCACGGCTTCTCTGGAGAAATAGTTCTCGATCCTTTCTTCTGACAGCGTATCTTCCTGCTCTGCCTGATATAATTCCAGCAGAATATAAAAATTCTCCAGCAGCGTTTCTTCGATGCTCTGTTCTTTGTTTCGGAACATTTCCATCATCTTTTCACGGATCATCGTCCGCAGATTTCTGCCGTTTTCCGGCACCTCCGGAAAAACCACGTTCTCTTCCTCTGCCCAGAGATCGATCACCGCCGGGCAGCATGGCATCAGAACTTCTTCTTCATGCGTTTCAAATCTGTGCACTTCTCTTGGGAAAACGGTACAAGTTTCCGACAGAACCGAATCCCCATAAGCCGATACCAGTCTGCAGAGTCGGTTTTCAGAAAGAAACGGACATTTATGCTCTTCATCCAGTCGGATCACTCTGCCTCCGTCCTTTTTGGTTGTATAGGCACTGAGATTTTTCCGCTGCAGCTTCACTTCCTGCGGCGGATATTTCTTTTTCCATTTTCGGTTGGTCTCGTTGTCCACTGCAATCTTCCACTCCTGACAGCAGGTGAAAGTACACTTGTCTGCAATGCAGGTGAATCTATCATAATAATTCGGTTTTATGCGTTCCATCATTTCTCGCTTTCTATTATTCCACTTGGCGATTGAATCCGCCACTGATACAAGCTTGTTGCTCGCCGCCTGCAAAAGCAGGCGTCATCTCACATCTGATATTTAAATATGTTTCAAAATCCAGTTTTTTACATCCAGGTAAACATTCTCTCTGTCCAGTTCATTGAGGATCTCGTGCCGGTCATCCTCATATAACTTCAGTTCCAGATCACGGATTCCACATTTTCGGTATTCTTCAAATACTTTTTCCACACCTTTTCCGTAATTGCCCACCGGATCTTCCTCGCCGGCGATCATATAGACTGGCAGATTTTTCGGTATTTTCTCGATATTTTCCTTCTTCTGGATAAATCCAAGGACATCAAACAGCGTCTGATAGCCATTGACCGTAAACAGAAATGTGCAGTATTTATCCCGGTTATAGGCATCCACCATTTCCGTATTTTTTGTCAGCCAGTCGTTTGCTGTCCGCTTATCTGCGATGCGTTTGTTGTAACTGCCAAAGGCCAGCTTCTGCAAAAACTTCGAGCGGTGACGTTCTCCTTTTACTTTACTGATCACACCCGCACAGAGTTTTCCGGCCGTCAAAACTGCCCCCGGCGTGTAACCGGTCCCGCAGATAATTGCCCCGGTCAGTTCCTCGCCATAGGTCATCAGATAGCGTCTCGCCATAAACGATCCCATGCTGTGCCCAAACAGAAAATACGGCACATCCGCTCCATACTGTTCCTTCGCATAACGTGTGACTTCGTGAAGATCTTCGATCACCGCCGCACTTTTTTCTTCACCGAAATATCCGAGATCCTCATCCTTTTCTGCTGTCAGCCCGTGTCCCTTGTGGTCATTCCCGATCACCAGGATTCCTGCCTGATTGAGGTAATTCGCAAAATGACTGTACCTTTTGATGTATTCGATCATGCCATGCGAAATCTGCATGATCGCTTTTCTCTCTCCTGATGGTTCCCAGACTGCAATGTGCAGTCTGCTGCTGCCTGATGAAATATATCGTTCCTGCATGAGATTCCTCGCTTTCCTTTTTCGTTTATTATACTGTATTTTGCCTTCTGCAAATCAAAAAAGAACGCTGCGACTGTTTTTGTCTGCTGCGTTCTTTTTTTACCGAAGCGATTCTTTTTTCACAATCTGATAACCCATTTTCAGATGTTTTTTGAGATCATCGCCGGATTCTAAAATTTCAACCAGCATCCTGGCTGCTTCCTGCCCCATCGTTTTGTGGTAGAAATGCACACTGCTGATCGCCGGTGACACCGCACTTCCTATCTCGGTGTCTCCAAACGCCACGATCTGAACCTGCTGCGGAACCTGGATATCATGCTCATGAAAATACCTCAGTGCTCCGACGGCGAGGCTGTCCGTTGCACAGAACAGAGAGTCCACTTCCGGATGTGTTTTCCATATTTTTGCAGCTTTCTCGTAACCGCCCTGCATGCACAATTCCGTTTCATACATACAGGATCTGTCCATCCTGATGCCGGCATCTGCCATTGCATCCAGAAATCCGCTCTTTCGTGCTTTTCCTGCCGCTTTGTCTTTTGCCGGCTCTCCGATATAGGCGATGTGTCTGCCTTTTTTTGTCAGCATTTTTGCAGCATCATATGCCGCATGATAATCATCCTGAAAAACGCAGGAATATTGCCGGATCTCCTGTGCCGTCACCACGATCGGCACTTCGACTTCTTCCATCAGGTACAGATGTTCTCTGGAAAGCATCGTTCCCATGAAAATGATGCCGTCAACCTGATTTTTTTCGAAAATACGGAGGTATTTCAGCTCCGCCCTGGTGTTATTCCGCGTATCTGCCAGCAAAAGCTGATAACCTTTTACCGAAAGAACCTCACTGATCCCTGATACCATCTGGCTCACCGACCCGGACTCAATCTCCGGAATGATCACACCGACCAGCTTTGTCACTTTGCTTCTTAAATTTCTCGCCTGCTGTGACGGGCGATAGCCGGTCTCTTCTATCACTTTCCGGATTGCTGCCCTTTTTTCTTCGCTTACATATCCATCATTCAGATAGCGGGATACCGTCGCCCTGGAAACACCGGCCAGTTCTGCAATTTCATTGATATTCATAATGCCTCTGCCTCACGTGCGTTCAACCTGAACCTGTCTTACGCCTTTTTCTTAATGTCCATGTGGTTTCTGTCTCATTTTCTCTTCTTCTGCATGCAGATCCTCATTCAGGAAATCAATCAGAACGATCAGAAACGGCAGCAGAGTGATCCAGATTGCCTTCCCGGAATAAATATTGCAGGCAACCGTTCCAAACACCACACCTAATAAGAAATATACCACCATCATGCAATGTTTGCCCCATTTTTCTCGATGTTTTTTATCTTTTTTCCGAAAATGCTGGATTTCTTTTGCCAGTCCCACACCGACCTGGCGGATATGGTTTGTCGCAAAAGTTGTCGCCATCGGCGTTCCCTCTGCCTGACGAAACGTATTGTACTGCATGGAAGCAATAAAGTTGACCGCAACCTGTGAGATCTGCACCGGTGCGGATTCCGGTACAAGTCCAAGCACCAGAACGGTTGCCATTTCAACTGCAATCAGAAGGGTGTCCCAGCGGATTTTCAGATGATACTTGACTGGGTTCGGCAGCAGTTCTGAGATAAATGCACCTGCCATATACGCAGAAATCGGGAACAGGTAGTAGGCTGCCGTTTCCCATTCTGCCTGACCGATCGCCAGTCCAAGCAGCACCAGATTCCCTGTCTGAGCATTACAGAATACTTTCCCGCGTAACAAAAAGGTATACGCACCAAAAAATCCTGCGATCGCAATCAGGGTATAATACACTCGGTTTCTTTCACATTCCAGATAATTTTCTGTGTTTTCCAATGTTGCTCCTCCTTTGGGGAAGTGTTATAATAAGACGAATAGTTACATTCTATCTTATAAATCGTTTTCTTTCAACCGGAAACTGCGTTATTCTTGATTTTCACATGGTAAGCGTTATAATATCAGATGTCGGAATTGTGCAAAGTACTTCGCAGGCATCCTTTTCAGGAAGCAAAATTCTGAAATCAAAAATCTGAAACAATCTCTGTACAGAAGGGAGTCTTTCTTTATGAAAAAACTAATTGCAGATATGCACATGCACACCCTTATCAGCGGACATGCATACGGAACGATACGCGAAATGGCTGCCACTGCAGGTGAAAAAAATCTGAAACTGATCGGGATCACAGAACACGCACCCGGCATTCCGGGAACGGTCGATCCTTTTTATTATCTGAATCTCACAGTCATCCCTCGCGTGCTTTCGAATGTACAGATCCTGCACGGATGTGAGATCAATGTTTTAAATGGCGGAAAACTGTCTCTGGAACAGAAATATATTGATTTTCTGGATTATGCAATCGTCGGAATCCACAAAGAGTGTTATACTGATGAAGGAAAAGAAAAGAACACCGACAACTTGATCGCATGTATGAAAAATGAGAAAGTACATTTTGTCTCTCACCCGGATGATGATCATACACCACTTGACTATGAACGTCTCGTTTCAGCTGCCAAACAGTACCGGGTCGCTCTGGAAGTCAACAACAGTTCGCTGGTCAAAAAAGACCGCCGTCTGAATTGCTATGAAAATTATCGGAAGATGCTGAAACTCTGTGAGCAGCAGCAAGTTCCGATTATTATAAGCTCCGATGCCCATGATCCGAGCTGGGTAGGACGTTTTGATCTCGCCGTCAAACTTCTGGAAGAACTGCAGTTTGATGAGTCTTTGATCTTAACAAATGATATAGAAAAACTGAGAGCATTTATCGGCGTGTAAACTCTGATTATTTTTGCCCGCAAAAGCGGGCATTTTTTAAGAATGATCTTATTCTTCACCCAGATAATATTTTCCATAAGCATCTGCTGCTTTAATTGCTGCAAATACAGTTTCCGGTGTCACTTCAAAAGGCATATTGTGAAGTGTATCATTTTCCGCACAGGCGGTCTTTGCAACTTCCATCAGCTGCTCATCTGTCACATTGCCGGCACCAAGTTCTGCCAGGGTAACAGGCAGTCCGACTTCGATGCACCACAAAATAATATCTTCCAGTTCTTCTTCCGGAACGTTTTCCAGTACCAGCTGAGTAAGTGTTCCAAATGCAACTTTTTCTCCATGATACATATGGTGGCATTCTTCCAGTACTGTAAATCCATTGTGGATCGCATGTGCTCCCGCAAGTCCGGCACTTTCAAATCCGATACCGGAAAGGAGCGTGTTCGCTTCGATCACTTTTTCGACTGCCGGTGTGCATACACCTGCTTCCAGTGCAATTTTGGCTTTTACGCCTTCTTCCATCAGCGTATCAAAGCAAAGTTTTGCAAGTGCCATCGCTGCTTCCGTTGTCTTTCCGCCTGCACAGGAAGTTGCACCGCTGCGTTTGCATGCTCTCGCCTCGAAGTAAGTTGCAAGTGCATCTCCCATACCGGCTACTGTAAGGCGTACCGGTGATTTTGTGATAATATCGGTGTCCATCAGAACCAGATTCGGATTGGCCGGAAGGAACAGATATTTTTCAAAGATACCTTCTTCTGTATAAACAACGGACAGTGCACTGCACGGTGCATCAGTTGATGCGATCGTCGGGCAGATAAATACCGGTGTGCCTGCATAATATGCAACTGCTTTTGCTGTATCAAAGATCTTGCCTCCGCCGATACCGATCACAAGATCACACTGATTTTCTTTTACAATATTTACCAGACGGTCGATTTCACTGTTGCAACATTCTCCGTTAAAATAATCAAAAACCACTTCACATGTACTTTCTGCAAAGCTGTCTTCAATCATTTTTCCGATTCTCTTATAACCGCCTTTGCTGATCAGAACCAGTGCTTTTTTTCCGCAGTTTGACGCATAAGTTCCGATTTTTTTCATTTCCCCTGCACCCTGCAAATATTTAGACGGGCTGATTAAAATTTTTGCCATTTTTAACACTCCTTTTCTTTTTGTCCTCAAAAGTCGTTATCCGCATCTGGCTTTTGCGTTTGGATTCTTTTGTAATGAAATCTGTCTCTATTATAATAATTGCATTGTACATTTTCAAGCCCAAACTTACTTGAACGCATCGGCCAGATTGCCGTCAATATATCTGCTGAATTTTTATGCTTTTTTTCAAAAAAACAGAAAAATATTTTGGAATTCTTGTTTTTAAGGCTGGTATACGAATTTTTTTCTGTACATATATTCGTAAAAGTGTTAGATTTATAATTATACATTATCTAAGAAAGGATTACTATCATGCTTCAGACAATCGAATCCATCAACAATGCCGTTAATAACTTCATCTGGGGTGTCCCGGCGATGATCTGCATTATCGGTGTCGGGCTTTATCTAAGCCTGCGGACCGGATTTATCCAGATTCGCAAATTCCCTTATGCACTGAAAACCACGCTCGGAAGAATTTTCAAAAAAAAGGAAGCTTCTGACGGCTCCATGACTCCTTTCCAGGCTGTCTGTACGGCCCTCGCCGGAACGGTCGGTACCGGAAATATCGCCGGTGTCGCCGGTGCGATCGCGATCGGCGGTCCGGGTGCCGTGTTCTGGATGTGGATCTCCGCAATCCTTGGAATGTGCACGAAATTCACTGAGGTCACACTTGCCGTTCATTTCCGCGAACGAAATAAAAAGGGTGATTATGTCGGCGGTCCGATGTACTACATCAAAAACGGACTGAGCAAGAAATGGCAGATCCTTGCAATTCTTTATTCCGCCTTCGGTGTACTGACCGTTTTCGGTACCGGAAATGCCACACAGGTAAATACAATCACTACTGCGATCGACACTGCTCTGATCAATTTCAACATCATTCCGGAATCTGCATCCAGAACGCTGAATCTGGTTCTTGGTATTGTGATCATGCTTCTTGTCGGTATGGTTCTGCTTGGCGGTATCAAACGAATCGGAAGTGTCTCCGAAAAACTGGTTCCGTTCATGGCACTGTTGTACATCGTTCTTGCGATCGGTGTGGTTGTACTGAATTTTGAGAGAGTTCCTGCTGTATTCCATGATATCGTTTACGGAGCTTTTAACCCGGCTGCCGTCACCGGCGGTGTGATCGGAAGTTTCTTCCTCAGCCTGAAAAAAGGTGTATCCCGCGGTATCTTTTCCAATGAAGCAGGTCTTGGTACCGGTTCTATCGCCCATGCCTGTGCTGATACCAGCAAACCGGTAAAACAGGGTATGTTCGGTATTTTCGAAGTATTTGCCGACACGATCGTTATCTGTACTCTGACTGCCCTTGTCATTCTGGTAAGCGGTGTTCCGGTCAACTACGGAGCCGCCGCAGGTGCCGAGCTGACAATCTCTGGATTCACTTCTACCTACGGAAACTGGGTATCTGTTTTTACCGCAGTTGCCATGTGCTGTTTTGCTTTCTCCACGATCATCGGCTGGGGACTTTACGGTGCACGCTGTATTGAGTTCCTGTTTTCCGAGAAAGTAGTAAAACCGTTTATGATCGCCTATTCACTGGTAGCTATCATCGGAGCAACGGTCGATCTCGGACTTCTCTGGAGCATCGCCGAGACCTTCAACGGACTTATGGCAATCCCGAACCTGATCGGTATCTTCCTTCTTTCCGGAACTGCCATCGCTCTGACAAAAGATTATTTTGCGAAAAAATAATTTCATAAAAAAAGATCTCATGCAATCCTTATTCAAAAGAATTGTATGAGGTCTTTTTATATGGTTCTTCTTACAGTCGCCTACAATCCTGCAAAAAACAGCTCGTAAAGGTCATCTTCCCCTTCCAGCATCGGAGAATTCTCGCCGCCCCCGTTTGTGCTTCGCCGCATGGCTGCATAAGCCTCTTCCCCTGACGTGAACCTTCGGTTTGAACAATCCGGAAATTCCGGATTGTTATTTCACCCTTGTTTCTATTCATTGGTTTTCCCTCACAAGTTTTACTGCACTTTCGACTGTGTTTTCGTTGAGCAACCGAATTGCTTCGCCTTCAATCAGTTTCCGGTACATTTCAACGGAAAGTGGTTTGACTTTATCTTTTTTTTGCGGCTGTTTCATCTGCGAACAAATCCGTTTCATCCTTTTTGTGCCTCATCACCACATACTGCATGGGATTGAAGGTAATAAACTGTTTCGGAAATACCGCAAACCGGAATGACTGTTTCAAAAATATGTTTTGCAATATACCAGAGATTGTTTCAAAAACTGTTCCAATATATTGAGATCACGATACATTCCGTGGTTGCAGTGCGGGAACTCAAAATAATCGTATTGTACGCCATTTTCCTCCAATGCGGAAACCAGCTTGTATTTCAATTTCCCCGGCACAAGGTGGTCTTTCAGTCCATATCCCATCAGAGTAGGAACAGAGTTTTCACTCACAAGCCTTGCCGGTGAAATCATATCTACATACTGCTTATATTCGCCGCTTTGGATGACTTTCTCTGTAATATCCACGCCTGTCATCATAGAAAGAAATTCTGCATCAGTATCAAGATTGTCGACCTTTTTCAGAATATTCCAATCGTCGGGTTCGAAATCAGCAGGTGCGGCAAGCTGGAACACAAATTTTACAGGTATGGCAGATGAATCTGCACAAGTGTAGGCATAATTCATCGCCAGCGTTCCACCGGCTGAAACACCACAGGTTGCCATACCATCAAGGGTGTATCCGAGTTCTATGCATTTTTCATTTATTGCATTTACACATTCTTTGATTTCCGTGTTCATTCTCACAAGGCTTGCGTCCTCTTGAACAGTTTGCAAAGAATAGTCAAGTGAAGCCGCAATATAGCCCTTTGAAGCGTAGTATTTACACCAAACCTCGCCGTCCTCTTTGGTTCCTGAATTAAAACTGCCGCCGTGGATATAGAGAATGAGCTGCTGTGCTTTTCCTTTATCAATGTTGGAAGGAACATACAAATCGTATTTATGTCCATAATCATTTTCGTAGTTCAGGTCGCTGTAAACTGTTCCGATGGTATCATCCCATTGAACCAGCAGAAGTTTCATCGGTGCAGAACCGAGCATATTTACCCTCACTAAAGCACTGATTACGAATACGACAACAAACAGTATGCACCACAGTAATATTTTTGTTCTTTTCTTCATACCACCACCGCCTTATATCAGATTGTCAAGAAGCAATTCCCCGACAATCGCACCGAGTATAGCAGCTATGATAATTACAGCAACGGTAATCCCGATGTTGATGAATAGTTTCTTTCTATTTTTATCCATATAATTCCCTCTTATCACTCGTCCGGCTTGAGAAAGCCCAATATATCGGATATTGCCTGCTCACTGTGCTTTGCATTAAAGAAAATGTGTCCTGCCCCGGAAATGGTAACAAGCTTTGCAAAAGCATCACTTTCTTCATACACCGACAGAGCCTTTTCGGAGCCGGATATATTTACAAGATTGTCGTTTTTCCATTTCGTTTATTATGTAATTTCTCCAATTATTTTACTGGCATATACTTGTCAAGATATTCTTCCATTTTCTGATTATACAGAAGAACTTCCTTGTTATCATTCTGCAAGCCATGTCCGGAATGTTCGCAGACAATATATTCGTGTGGCACATTATGTTCCGTCAAAGCCTGATCCAGACGAACGGATGCCTCAAAAGATTGCACCTTGTCATATTTTCCGTATGCCAAAACAGACGGAACTGTGTTTTCGTCAATCCACAAAAGAGCAGAAATGTCCTTGATTGCTTCATCATATTCCGGTGTGCCGAACATATCAGATGTAATTTCTTTTCCTGCCATAACACCGAACAGACCTGCCGCCGCTTCCTTACTTTCATCGGTATTCTTATCCAAACCGTAGCAACCCCAGTCCTCCGGATAGAAGCTGGAGGGACCGACAGCACCGAACACAATTCTTACAGGAACAGGAGAAAGTTCTGCATCTCTGTACGCATAAAGCATGGCAAGACAATGACCTGCCGACCCACCGCCGATGGACATCTCATTGATATGATAGCCGAGTTTTTCCGCTTCTGCAATGACTACGGGCATACTCTCTTTGATTTCGATTGACTGGGAATAAACGCTTGCTTCCGTATGTGCTTCGTCACGCAATGTATAGTTAATTCCTGCTGCGACATAGCCTTTGGAACACAGCCATTTTAGGATTTGTTCATCGCCGGATTTATCACCGGCAGTAAATCCGCCTGCGTGGAGATAAACCACCAATCCGTAGTTTTCTTTCGTATTATCTGCCGGAACATAGAGGTCGAATTTGTTAGCATCCCTTTCTCCGTATGAAATATCTTTATAAACTGTGCCAACAGAATCACTCCACTCTGCCGTAAAATCTTTTGTACAAGACGGCTGGACAAACTTGCTTACCACACCTATTCCTACTGCAGCAATAAAAACACCTATATAAATAAATGCCCACATAATCTTTCGACCTTTCTTTGACTTTTCTTCTTTCTTCTTTTCTTTTATCATAAGATGTTACCCCCAAACATAGTGCCGCCCATTAGGAAATTTAGAAATCCCCTTACTGCCAATCTGCCGAGAACAATGCCGGCAATGATGAGTATTGCTAAAATAATCAACCGCTTTGTCATAATAGACATGATTTTTCCTCCTTACTTTACTATAATCTCTCGGAATCTTTAAGCCAGTAAATATAAGGCTTTCAGATTCCTTTTTTATTAAAATCCCCCACTTTTTTGTCAAAAACACTTGACAAATCCATCGAAAAATGCGGCGCTTCGCGCCCTTATTTATAAGACATATTTTTCGATTGGAGGCGATTTTATTTGTTACCTGTTAACTGTGGCAGTCATTCCGACTACCAAAACTTTGTAGTCAAAAATTTACGTAAATATTATCCTAACCCTGATTCCATTGCCCGCTCTACCTGGGATATCATTGACCGGTTTTGGAATCTTGACCTTTCCTTCACAGATGAATTCATGCGTGATAAATATTCCAAATTCGGTCCTGCTCCAAGAACTCCTTCCTGTATGCAGCGTTCCTATCTTTTATCAATTGATTTCAAAGTGACTTCTTTAACTGACTGGGCTGCACAGCTTAAGATCAATCCTCTCTACGCAATCTTAAGTGGTTTTGAATTCGGGAATACTCCTGGCGTTGGCACCTTTTATGATTTTATGGACCGTTTGTGGGATTCTGATGATGATCACCTTTCCCCTCACATCCATCCACCAAAGACAAAAGTAAAGAAACCAAAGACCAAAAGTACAAAAGCGGATTCTGTTGAAAAAATCAAAGTAGAACAATTGCTCCCACAATTAGAGGACTCTGTTTTTAACATTAATGAACAGCCCTATGGTTCTCTTTTCTCCCTTTATCAGCAGGAATTCCTGAACAAATCTGTTTCCAAAGGACTCATTGATATAAATTCACTCGCACTGGCTGGTGACGGAACTCCTGTCGTAACATCTCACAGAGAACGCAAACACCGCATCTGTGACTGTGCTTCAAAAGGCATTACGGATTGTAAATGTGACCGGTATTTTTCGCAGCCTGACTGTGATATTGGCTGGGATTCATCCAGGGATTGCTATTATCATGGGTATGATCTTTACATGCTTGTTGCTTCTGATTCCGAAAGTGACCTGCCCGTTTTTCCATTGCTCAATCCGGCTTCCAAGCATGATTCCCATGGGTTTCTGCTCAACTTTTTCCGGATGAAAAGCTTTCTTCCAGACTTTCATATTACAAAGATCCTTTTGGATTCTGCCCATGATGCAATGCCTTACTATGAATATTTTAAGCGGGTACATATCACACCTTTTATTGACCTTAATGGAAAAGGCGGGGTCAGGCTGCCTTACAAGAACGACTTTACCATTGGTAAAGATGGGGTTCCTGTATGCAAAGAAGGCCGACGTATGAATCATGATGGTTCTGAACCTTCAAAATATCGTGTGAAATTCAGATGCCCTCTGGCCAGCAGGAAATACGGCTGCACCTGTGAACATCCCTGCTCTGATTCTAAATATGGAAGAACTGTGCATGTTGCAATGAAGGATAATCCAAGGCTGTTTAATATTCCACCACGTGACTCTGATGAATGGAAACTGGAGTATCATGCAAGAACCTCTGCAGAACGTTCAAACAAACGTGAGAAATTAGACTTTAAATTAGAAGACGGCAGACACCGATCAACTAAGATGTGGTACTGCCGCCTCTATCACATCCTGATGTTACAGCATCTGGATGCATGGGATATGCCCTATGAATCCGCCCTGAGAAAGTTGATTCTACACGCGGCATAATCCATTACCTATTATAACCGATTTCTTAACTCCAAAAGTGGAATCCCCAGCGTGAAGAATGCCAGAAACGAGATCAATTCTGCTACACCAGTCTTCTGCGTAAACAGTAGCAGAAGTTTAGAATCCGTCAGAATCCAAACACCAGCATCAAAAATAAAATAGCCAAGACTTCTAAGTCCCTGACACATCTGTCGTGACCAAGCCGAGCGCATATAGATTCCCGAAAAAATGGCAATTATGCCAAGTAACAGCGCAAACACAGCAAAGATACCCGCATGAAGATTTTCCAGAAGAATCATCCGGTAAATACCCGTTCGGTTTCCAATCCAAACCTCCGACTGCTCAATCGCACTTACTGACTGATCGGATGCGTTAAAAAATTCGAACTTTTCCCTCTGTCCTCAACCCCGCATAGAAAGGAGCTTTCTGCTATCGTTTTTTAACAAGTCACAGGTTTTTATTATCATATTCTTCTTTCAATTCTTCAGCTAAATATAAATCACTCATACAGTGCATGTCAGATACACCGTCACGCATCAACTGATAAGTCTCTGAATGATAAAAGAAATTCAGTGCCGCATCCAATGAAAGTCCCTGCTGTCTTGCAAAACATTCAATGACACGACTATACTTTTTTTGAAGTAAAATTGGATTTGCTGTCATATCACTTCACTCCCTTCAAAATGTAATAGGGACAGTGCCTTTTCAGTTCGAAAACAAATTTGCAGATTTGGTTTTTCATAACGCAGTCGATTAATTGCTTCCTTCTTATCAATCAAATCATCAAAGAACAGTTCCACCGTATTGAACACCTTATCATTGGCGATACCACCTGTGACAAGATCATAGTCCGTGGAATCTTTTCCTCTACGACAATTTAATATAAAATCTAGCCATTCTTCCGAATAAAAATCAAATTTCAATGTTTTCAATTCGTTTTCTCGATCTTCATCGTACACATATCTGGAAACAATACCACTTTTTCCTCTACGTTTAAATTTACTACACCATTTTGCCGCCTGTTCATGCAACGGAGTAACATAAAAGCCACGTCCAAAATCAACGGTTGGACGGGAATGAAGCAAATCAGGATTTTTAATTTCTAAAAAAGAACCATGATAAAGAATCATACTTCCACTTCCTTTTCTTTCATCACATCAAGAAGATCGTCTACAATATATTCCCTACTCTGAGTATGCAACACTTCATATTCTGGTATAATATAACCATTCAGAATATCGCTCTTTTCTGTAAATGCCTGATAGACACGTTCTGCATTCACCCCCAGCTTTGCTGCAACATTTTCAATACAAAATACAGCAAATTCCAGTTCATTGGAATTTTTGATTTTTTCAGCTATCATTATAAACAGATCCTCCTACCAATTTTCATTCCATTCATACGCCATCAAATTTACACATATACTCCTGCAACATTGACAAACTCCAACATATTATGAACTGCCTCTCCTGTGTTCAAAATTTTCATCTCGAATTCATTATCGCTGAATTCCATAATATGCCTGAGATTAATTGTCAAATCTTTACTTTCAGCGACTTCCAATGTCCATTTTGCACAATTATCCCCACATCATCTATTTGTACCAGCAATATGATCTCGTTACGCTTCATCAATGTTTATAATATTATTGTAGCATGTAGATTTTTGAGTAACAACTGAATTTTTCCATCCAATAAACTTAAAAAAATCATCTGGTAATAGAAAATCTCTGAAAATCAACATTTCTATTTTTTTCAAATTCACCAATCAAAGCTTCATTATCATTCACTGAATATATTTTGTCATATCCTGCAAGAACATCAGAATTTGTATTTTTAATGTAACGTCTGAGATCTGCTTTTGAATAATGAGGAATAACTGTCCCATTAAATAATGACAATGCCCTATAATCATCAAGATCCTCCGTATCCCTGTCAAAATCCAATGCCAGGCGAACATCGATTCCGGCAATCATTGCACCGGCGCTGCTGCCAATATAAGTTGCATTATTTTCTAACATACTTCTTTTTATTAAACCTGCAAGTTTTTTAATCCTTATCTCCTTTAAAATTTCAAATGTATTTCCTGCTGTAACATAGTAATACTCGAAAAAACCCGGAAAACCTCCTGCTTCAGCCTCTGAAGTCACAAATATGTTACGTTTTTCAAACCCCATTGATATACATGCATCTTTTAGTTTCTCAGTAATTCTATATTTCTTTATGTCCACAAGCAAAATCTTTTTGTTTTCTCTGTCTCCCATATCTGAAATAGCTCTATGTATCAGTCTATCTCCCATTTGCGTACAAAGCCCCTGTGACGTCAAAATTATTTTTCCCATATCTACAGCCCTCTCATCAGATAATTATAATATCACACATAATACTCCTTCCCATCGTTCAATCTAAGACATGCTAACCTTCCACCCCTATTTCTTCGCTCATTACCGGTATCAATATCTATGTATTTATCTCCATAATAAATATTAACTTGTCTATATTCAGCAAGAAAGAGTGTTGCATAATGTCCGACTATAATTCTTTTATCAAACTTGATCTTTTGAGGAATATAATGAATATCATTGGAAAACAAATATTGTTCCTGGTCCCATGCAACAGCACCGTCTACAGACTTCTGAATATCAATCAGTCCAGTCTTTGGATCATTAATCTCAAAGTCCGCATGATATCCAGAATGAGTAAGGAAATAACTCTTATCTTTAATAGTAATATTCCGATATATGGGAAGTCCTTTCAAAAACATCAGGATATCCGTTTTCTTATCTACAGATAATCTATCGACTTCACGTCGAGTAGTAGTTCCTCCACAGGCATCCCATATTTCTGCTGTCACAATTCCCTGAAGGTATCTTTCAAATAGATATTCATGATTTCCCTTGATCAGATAGATATTTTCGTTTTTCCAAATAAAATCCAAAAGACAAAGATTTTCTTTCCCTTTATCAACTATGTCTCCCAGAATAAATAATTCGTCATAAGAAGAAAAATTAATCTTTACAAGCATCTTATAAAAAGATTGAAAATCACCATGAATATCGCTCATTACATATATCATAACTTATCCTCTCTCTTTTTATCACATTACACATCAGCATATCCCGTATCAAATAATCGCTCTGCATTCCTTGTCGTCAGTTCAATTATTTTTTCTGTTGTGGTTCCTCGAACAATCGCTATCCGCTCTGCAATATCCCATAATGAAAGTGATGTATTTGGTCCTTTCACATCTGGAATCCTGATATACGGAGCATCCGTCTCAAGTACAAGACTATCTTCTGGCATAAAACGAACTGTTTCTTCCAACTCTTTTTCATAAAATATTTTTCCACCAATTCCAAAATATTTTACTCCAACATCACAATACCTTTTTATTGTTTCAACATCTCCGCAAAAGCAATGATATACAGCACCAAGCTTCGGAGGATTTACCTTAAAAATAGAAATAGCATCCTCATCAGCATCCACTACACCTCTATCAGATATAGATTCCTCTTTTATCCCGGAACGAATATGAAGTATGGCCGGAAGATGATACTTATTTGCATAAGAAATAAAACGCTCAAGGTATCTCTTCTGTAGATCCTTATGTGTTGGTTCAAACTCCGGATAACTGTAATCCAATCCTGTTTCACCAACTGCAATACACTTTTGGTTACTAAGCAGCTCTTCATATTCTTTCCATCTATCATCATTCCACTCATGTACTTCTTTCCATAAATATTTGGGATGAGATCCATGCGCATAGTAAATCCATTCATACTCAGGCTTATCAAACAATCTTTTTATCTCCATATTTGTCCAGTAATTAATTGCCGGTACAACGCATTTTCTGATATTAGATTCATAAACCCTCTTCAATAACTCTTCTCTGTCCATTCCGTCTGGCATATTGGCAAAACGTCTGTGAAAATAATGGGCATGTGTATCAAAAATATAATGACTGCCATCAATAAAACAGCTATGCTTTCTGCTTGAATTTTCGTCTTTCACCATTCACTCCCCCTCGTACTTTCGGCTTTATAACTTCTCTCAATTATACATTTTGTAAGCTTCCTGACTCATTATTTCTGGAAAAAGATCAAGAAGTGTTATTTGATAATATTCTGTTTCTTCACATAAAAAAGATGCACATCGACGTCTTTCATAAAGCTCATTTGTATATCGCAGCAAATCGTTTCTAATCTCTTCTCCCGATTCATCCAGACAACTAAAAATCAAACTGCATGAATCATAAGAAAGTCCCATTTTTTTAGAATACATTTCCAGAAACGCATATACGGATGCCTCTGGCAATGCATTGCATTTTGCATAAACCTGGGATATCTCATTATTTAATACTTCAATAGTTACAAAAGATTTCTTTGGATTTTTTCGCTTCCTCAAGAATAAAATAGTAGTATTTGCAACAGCATGCGGTTCAATATAATCCATCAGGCAATTTCTTTGATTAATAGCTTCCAGACACAACTCGAATCCATCTTTGGGCATTGTCACAACATATTTGCCATTACTATATTCATAGTACCTTTTTTTATAACGTTCTCTGATCAATGCATTCTCTCTGTTTTTTCCAGTCTTATATTCATAAGCTAATACCAGACCATTTATCTCTTCTTCAATATTCTCTGGCCTTGGCAATCGAACCTTTATCTCCGACATCTTATCTTTCAACTCAAGAAAATGACCATACTTATAAATTATTTTCTCCCCCGTCTGGTTCTCAAGTTTATTATAAAGAGCTCTATCAAAAACTCTTCCTCTCAAAATCCCATTGTTACAACAAAGTTCTTCCAGGTAATTCCATTGTGCAGAAGAAATTTTATTATCACCAATATAATCTGCATATTGCTCATATACCATGCGGCAAATATTTATTGTAGTTTCAGAATATAACTTATAAATGAGTGTTGATTGATCAAACATTTTCAATATTTTTAAAGGCAGACCAAAATCCAGTATCGTTGTCGGTGATGTTCCAATTATGTTATATCCCGGAATCAACTCAATATTATATGCTATATTCGCCAGCTGACTCTTATAAAGTATTTCTCTTACTCCACTTCTATGGCTCGCAAAATACAAATGACATAATGCTTTTGCGAGATCATTTTGTGAATACTCTCGATATTGCCATGCAGAAAAATACTTATTAACTGCTCTATACAAAATTTGCATTTCCTGCGCTGAGGTTATAACTGAATCTCCGTTAGCTGCTTCATTAATATAATGAAAAAAATCTCGTTCATCCTCCATGTTCAGTCTGCAGCCCTCGCAGATTATAAACCGCTTATAGACTCCATTCCCTGATATATCCTCCCATACATAAATTTCGATATACTGTTTACCTCTGGAATTATGGGAAACATAGCTGGAAATATATATTTTCCCGCCACACCTATAGAGAAAATATTCCATCTGTATAAATTCACTTTCGTCAACAAGCGGATACTCTTTATAATCCAAACAATTAATGTCTTCTGAATCTTTTTGCATTTCCCTTTCAAATATACTTCCATACAACATTTATATACTTTCAACTATATATCCCAAAACCTGAATCACCGACTTCTACCGGAATATCAACTGTATCGATTTTTTTAATCTTAATAAGATTATTACTATGTTCAACCAATTCCAAGGTCTTTTCAATTGCTTCTTCTGTTCCCTGTATTTCAACTGTTACACTGCTGCCCGGATCATTTCTGACCCACCCTGCAGTTCCAACCTGTTCTGCTGCATCACGCATTCTGCGACGGAATCCACAACCCTGGACATTCCCCCAGATAATCATTCTTTTTCGAACTATAATATTATTCTCACTCATTTCTTTTCTTCTCCCTTCTTCTCCATAAACTGTCCGATCTTGTACACTTCTCTCCAATAATTGAAGTACTGAATAACACGAAGCTAACGGAATAAAATAAAAAACAAACCAATTTTTAAATTTATTAACAGGCAGCGGTGAAATAAGAAATTCACTCACATAATTATCCAGTTCCAAAATCCTATATATATCAAAAATAGATGTACTTATACCAAACATCCCCAGCAGCAATAAACGCTTATGAGAATATATGTGCAGATAAGGAAGAAATAATTCATCAATATCTTCTGGAGCACTGCAAATTACTTTAATCCCTTTTTCTTCCGCATACTTCTCAATCAAAATCAAGTAATCTAACAGACTATTTATAGTATCATCATGACTTCCATCGGCAACTAATTCAATGTTTCTTTTTATCTGTTTAATCAAGACTTCTCGTGTCAAAGTTTCTATCATCACTGCTCTGGTCATCCTTTTCTTTTCGTTCTTCAACCACTTATCTTCTTCAACCAAAGATCTCTGTATAGGTTAACACCGTTCTTTTCTACATATCCAATATCGTTTATTTGAATGTTAAAATGTTCAAACAGAGCATCTGTCATGTCCTTATCCTCGCTATCCAATGTAATCAAGAAACCAATGATAGATACATATTCTGGAGCTTTTTCAATATAGCCCCTTGCTATACCCGTTTCAAAAGCAGCAATTGCAGTCTGAATATTTTTTAAAGTAAACGGAACTGGAAGTTGACAACTCTTATATAACCATAAAATATAAGACATCCTATTATCTGACTTGTCATGATATCGATATCCATTTTTTAATATATAGTTCCACACACATTCTGATTTTAAACTATGTGAAGTCTGAATCTTACCATTATTTGAATACCAGCAAAACTGTAACTTGCCACCATTATCGTTTAACCAACTCACACCATTTGTTTCATTGGCATTGAAAATCGTATTCTTCACACTCCCTATTTTTACTATTGCTCCGTTTTCTTTAACAATACACAGATTATCCTCTGTCATTACAATAATTTCACCCTGATCACTAAGATTTATCACTTTTCCAGGAATAATTGTTTCCTTTCCATTGTAGAAATCTACCTTTCTTCCCATACCATCAGCATGATTAATATAAAAACAATTTTTTTGTGGATCTGCAAACATTTCTGCATTTTCCAACAGCATTATTTCTTTCATTTCTGAACCCATTCCCGCAGCTTTCCTTACTTTAATAAGTTTTATTTTCTCATCCTCTTCATACGCAATATATAAGTATGAGATGCATCCAACCACATTTTCAATTCCGGATAAACTTGTACGTACGTCACCTGGTAAATCTGATATTTCATCGAGAAGACTCATTACACCAGTATAATCATAATGTCCATTCAACCCTTTTCTGAATAAGGGATCTGTAGTAAACATTTTTACAAACCAATATATAAAATCTGCCAGAAAAAAGCTATCAACAGTACCCGTATCCGTATTCAAAACAGTGATTTTTTCACTTTCCTGCGATATGATCGTACTTTCCTGATCAATACAAGAATTCATTAAAGAGTCTTTCATGATTTTATACTTCTCATAGCTCAAATATCCTTTTTTCACTACACTATCCAAGACTCCAATGATTCTCCCACAACAGTCAAAAAAAGATTCCTTATTCCCTTCATACATTGTTTTTAAGACATGTTCTATATTTTCACGATAATTATCATTAAGTAGTGTTTTTAAATAATTTTTTCCAGACATTATGACACCTCCAATTCAAAGAATTCACTATTTAATTCATCTACATGTTTTACCGGTATGATATCAACATTATATTGATCCAGTATTTTATTTTCTTTAAGATATTCATAATTGTCCCATGGAATATATACTCTTGCGATTCCTTCACGCTCTGCTGCACATAGTTTCTCTTCCACACTGACAATACCCACATTACCAAATGCATCTATGCTTCCAGTGAAGGCACATCCTTCGAGCTTTTTATTTAAAACACAACTCATAACAGCCATATACATTGCGACACCTGCTGAACTTCCATCCTTAGGTATACTTGGGGCTCTGAAGGAAATATGAAGCTTTGGTAATTCCTTCTTCAAAGTTCTTCTGGCATAAGACATTGCATCCGACAAAGATTCCATACATGCATCTTTAAGTAAACCAGAAACCTCAATCTCAGCCTTCTGATAAGGATCCTCAGTTACCTGAACAGCAATACAACTACCAATATATCCTGAAACTCCCAATGCCATTGCCTGTCCAGGAACAGCTGCTTTATTTCCCATATCGCTCAATCCCAAAGTTCTCTTACTTCCCAGAACTTCTCGAATAATATCTTCCGTAATACAAAAATCAGAATATTTATTATATTTTTTTATCAAACGAACCAACAGCTTCTCTATATCCTTTTCTACATCTCTTATTCCTGATGCAACAGAATATTCACGCATAAGTAAATCCAGTGCTGTGTCTGTAATTGAGACATTGTTCACCTTTAATCTCTCCGCATAGCTTTCCAACACCATATTTTTCACAATTTTCTTCTTCGTAGTTAATGAATATCCAGGCACTGTTATCAGTCTCATACGATCCAGAATAGGTGTCGGGATTCTCGAAATATCGTTAAATGTAAGAATAATAATAAAGTTATTTTTAGGAATATTACATTCGAGATACTCATCATAATATGATTCAGATACCGGGTCTAAGAATTCATGAAAAGCTTCATAACTCTCTGCAGTTCCTTTATCAAATTCATCAAAATTAACGACATAAGAATAAGTTCCACTTTTTCTTGATAATTCTCGCATGAGAAGACTAGGTCCTGCATTAGGTACCGACTTATTCTGCCCCTTAACGATACTGGCATTGCTTGCTCCGCCAAAATTCAGTTTGACATAACCTCTATTAAGGGCTTTTGCTATTGCTTCAGCTGCAGTTGTTTTTCCTGTTCCAGGTGGTCCCCATAATCCAAAAACAGTCATTCGCTTATTATCACCGGACAACCGCTCAGCCAATAATGCATCATCTATCTGGCAGGCCAATCCATCCTGACCAAATCTTATCTGTTTAAAACTATTTTCAATCTGCCCCATCTTATAGTAATCATAAGAACCTTTTGTTGGGTTTACCAGATAACGAAGAGAAAGAACTGCATAATTTTTCATATTCCAGTCATCTCCATATCTGATATCTTCCAATAATTCATTCGCCCGTTCCTTAACAGAATCAGGATACATATCATAATTCCAGTAATATTTATTTTCAAGATCTCCTAAATCGGTAACATAATTATCTAACATATATTTTCCACTCTCGGCAAACTGGAAATATTCATTTAATTCTTTTACCGTGAGCTGAGGAAATTCCTTCTTGCCTTCAGCAACCATTTTAATTACAAGAGATTCTACGTTCATTTCCAATTTCTTAATTTCATTATGAGATAACTGATAAATAAGAATTTTACACAACTGATCTGATAATTTATTATTAAAAATAATATTATGCTGTTCACACCGTTTAGGAAGCATAATTTCATTAATCACCCTAATAAGCTGTTTCTCTGAAATCTTCTCAAAAGTGATTTCATGCATCTCTCTCCTCAACGACATAGGAAGATTTTTTGTTGTTGAAGAAGTACATATCACCCATAAATTGGAGAGATCCACCGGGATTTCCATAAAGATATCTGTATAATTTTTCTTCTCTATCAAAGTGGTAATAAAATCAAGAATTGCCGCATCATATGTATCGATATTCTTAAAAATCAAAAGCCCATGCGTACCAACCTTCATAATTTTCTCAAATACAAGTCCACAACGACCATTTTCATATATCTTAGAACTTCCCGAAAGATACTCAACATCCTTCTTTCCAGTTAAATCCATAACCTCATATTTTATTCCAATTGCTTCCGCAAAAGCACTCGCCAGTGAACCACAACCGCAGGAACGTCCAATAAAACAAAGTGTTCTTGGTGCCTTTCTAGTTGAATTACAGATTAAAAGTTGCGTTCTCAGGTCTTCTATCTGCATTTCATGGCCAATATGATCTTCACAGCTTTTGTTGATGGCAGCATCTACATCAATTTCTTTATAATACTGATTAATCCAATCAATATTCAGAATATTTGACATGGCTTTCATATAATTTTTCTTCTCTGAGCCAGAAAGATACTTATTCAACATACGTTTACATTTATTGTATTCTGTGCGAAATTCAACTGGAATCACAGCTTTCTGCATATCAAACAGAGCATCCAATTCCTCTACCTCAATATATGTTGCAGGCAATTCCTCTTCTTTATCCGGAATTCTTTTTTTCGATAAAGCTACACATCTCTCAGAAAGATCCTTTTGCAATTCCAGTGAAAATGACTGGATTTTTTTCTGAAAGGACCTTTTTTCATCTTCTGTCATAGTTTCACATGTTTCAATAATATTCTGCCGATCCTCAACTGAATAACATGAAGATACATATAATATTGGAATTCTTTTGTTTTTCTTTTTACCACAATTACCGTAAATAATTCCTGAAAGATATACTTTTTTTCCTTTACAGTCCTTGTAATAATCTGGCTCTTTATTAGTTCTAAATGACTGCACCTGAATCTTACCTTCCGGTTTTTCATATTCAAATGAAATTACAGTCATAGAATTTCCACTTTTTTTCGTATCCAATACAACATTTTTCACATAACCAATTGCTTCATATGTTGACAAATTTTCACTACAAAACAGTCCATCCCTGTGCAATTCCATATAAGTCTGTTCTCTTTCAATTTTTATTTCTACATTAGTGATTACATCATAATAACTCATATGTTACTCCCCATCCCTTCCTGTATGTTTATCTCACACTCTTCCATTCATCCATGATTTTAAATAACAGTCGCTTATAACCAATACCTTTACCAGAAACACCTCATTTCTATTCGTTATCATCCACTGGAATATATAATTTGCATTGTTTTTTCCACAAAATCCGTGTAAATAATCCTAAGACAATCTCTTCCATCCCAGTCAAGACTATCGTATATCCGATGATTAAAGCAATCTTATGGATTTTTCCACTACCATTATATAAGTAGTCCATCCATACATTAAATTTAGTCAAAAGAAACACATTAACTGGTATTGAACAAAATCCTGTCAATACAAACATCCACAAATTTTCATTTTTTCTACAAATCGGCATAATTCCAATCAACACAAATATCAAAATCACAACAACAGGTATTAACCATAACGCTTTATAATATGCAGATAAAATTGAAGTCGACATTGGTAAAATTATAAGACCAAATAACTGAATTTTTCTTCTCATCAGTAACATTCTCACCTTTCTACTTACTATCTACTTTGGTTCAAATAAAAATATTAAAAAAATCAACTAAATTTATCAGAATAAAAATCGGTAATAATATTTGCATAATCACAATGAGATAACAGGCAATAATTGTAATCTCTCCATTAATACCTCTTTTTCTGAGTCTCGCTCTCCCTCTGGAATCTTTAAGCAACAATTTCGCTTTCTTTAAAAACCCTTTTCCAAGTAATTCCTCACAGATTCCCATACCATCTAAGCCTTCAATCAAACTACAATTTCCAAGTGCCAGTAACACATTGATAAATGCCCCATACAATAGAGCTGTCGTGTTTATCCATCCTGTTTTCAGCAAACAGAGACATATGCCTGCCCAAAGTACGTTACTCTCAATACCTGCCGCTGAAATTTGAACTCGTTTCATACGTTTTTTCACATTGTCAAAAGTAATCATCACATATGCCCCAGGAAAAAAATAATCAATCATAATTCCAAACTCATAAAATCTTCCTCCATAACTAAGACAAGCTGCTATGTGACTCAATTCATGTAAAACCACTCCAATTATAATAATTAAATACAACGCAACTATCCCAAGAGCATTCCATGATTCATTCCAATCTTGCATTAAAAATATCCATACTCCACAAATAAAAACCGGGATCCAACAAAACAGAAGTATTTTATTCCACAAACTTCCAATTAATCGATACCAACGTGTAATTTTCGGTGTCCATAAGGGAATCAATGCTGTACCAAACCCCAAAGGTATTATTTTGTCATCATCAGCTAATAACCATTCATCCTCAAATACCTCTAATAATTGATCTACTTCTTCCCTACACATATAGGAGCTAATCTTATATGGATTTGTTTTCCCATCTAATGCATGAAGAAACCGAGCGGCTTCAATGTCCATTTCCCATTCCATTTCGTATATTTCATTACTTACTTCAACAGTATCAGCATCTTTTCTTTTAAAAATCAGATAGCGATCCATCTTCGGATATGATCCAACACTCATAGCTTGCTTAAACCTCCCATACTGCATTATCGTTGAAAATAATAATTTATAGTAATTGTGCCAACAAATTTGTTTTTAATAGAGAGAAAACAATATGAAACGGACATAGTTATGCTGCATTTTGCAAAATTAAAGTAGGCGTAATTATTCTGAGGTTTTCTGAACCATCTGTGCACCATAATATCCATTCTGATGTCATATTCTCATACCTCCTTCGCTAGGTTTAATATATCATTAGTTTGCAAATATAAACGGCGTATATCCGGGTTTTGAAATATCATATTAATACTTTTTGTGTAATGGCTTTGTTGAGGAAACAAACAGCCGATTAAAAATGATAAAATGAACAATGTATGGACGCTGTGGAAAATACTTATTAGAGGTGAAACTTAGATATGTATGAAATTATTGAAACGGATAATTACAGAAGAACCGCGTCAATAAACCATGATTCCGGTGTGTAGAACCAACATTCCAGACACAGAAGCCACTTTTGATTGGCTTGATTACTTTTAATAAGAAATAGAGACCATGTCGGAGTATTAGCCATTTTTACATTAATGAAATTTCTTATATTCTATATACTTGCCAATCAGTTTCCTGATCACTGAACAGCAAGGACATCCAAGCCGGATTATTCAATTGATTTTTGTTTAAAAGCCCCACCTACTGTTCTATACTTTTGACAGTTATTAGCAGGGCCATTTTTAAATAAAAAAGGACTTTTTATTTTATAACTAAGACTTCCCTTACCTAAAATGGGATTCGCACCTTGCTATGAAAATAAAAATCATAACAAGGTTCAACACACCATATCGGTGTGGAAAGTTTTAGCTAATAATTTATTTAGGATCATGAGATGCTGCACGATGAGCATCTCCTAACGTTTTTCCTCCATTATCTGTAAAATCTCCCAAAGTACTCTTATTTAAATCTAACGTGTGGGTATGTGATCCATGATCTGTCGTTATGGAAATATTATCATCTGTTACAGTCCAGCTCCATCTATCCTGATTATCAAAATAATTGCTCATTGTTTTATCCTCTCCTATACTTTATTTCCACTGAAAATCAATAATTCATCATAGTAGTTATAACGTAAATTCTGATTTATTCATCAACTAAAATCGCTTTTATAATACTCTCTCCCCAAGCGTACAACTCCATAATAATCACATTCATCACAGCTCACTATTACTTCTTCTGTTCTGGGATTTCCAAAGTTCCCCATTGATTTATACACCGGATCAATATGATATTCTCCTGGTCTGTACGAATTTTTCCAACAATCACAAGGTGCTACTCCAAATTTGTTTTTAAAAGTCATTGCTCTCATTCTAAATTCACTCATGTTGATTACCCCTTTCAAATATTTTTCTTTGTTAGTATTGTTGATTGTCAACAAGTATATCTGTTTCACCACCCCTTCCTTCATTTGACATCCTTTATTATAAACGTATCGCTATCTAATTTTGACTGAAATATATCACATTAAAGATGCAATAAATTTCTCAAAAAAAAATTATCCAATGAAAAAAGTGCAATTTGCATTTTTTTCACTGGATAAATCAACTAAAATCTCTCTTCAAATATGATATATTAATTTCAAGCTTAAATGGACATAGAAAATGTAAGGCGATGTATTTCATTTAAAATTTGTTTATTTACATCTTCATCTGTAATATGTAATCTTCCATAGTCATCTTCTTTAATACTAAGACGATTAATCCAATTTTTTCTGTTTGGGTTATTTACTTCAAACATTTGGTTAAGAATAAAATCTGAAACATCTGCCTTACGTAATACAACCATCTGACCTACACGTGTATGAAGATCATCTGTAGCGGGTGAAAGGAACACGCCAAGCCCACCTGAAAACTGCTTTAAACTTTTGCTATGCTCCGTTCCTAATGTCAAAATAGTTACATGATTAGGATTATTGATATTATGAACTTCAACCAAGACAGAACGTTCTAATACCTTAATTTCTCCAATGGACAACGAGAAATTCTGATAATCCTGTAGATCTGGTTTTTGTTTTCGATATTCATTGAACCTATTTCGTATCTTGGCAATATTAGTAAAATTTTCTATTTTTAAGTTTTTTGATATTTGTTTGAATTCTTTTTTATCAAAAAGCCCCATGAGCAGGAGGCATTTATACAATCCATCTTGCTCAAAAACAGTCAGAATACCACCATGAATTTCATTCTGATAATTATCGGAAAGATAAAAACAATAATACGTTCCAGTAAAAAATCCATCAATGTCATTCTTAATTTTTCTAGGATGATCTTTTTCAAAAATATTACCAGATAGAAACGCATCAACATCTGTTGAAGGTGAAAACAAACAATTGTACATGGAAACCAATTTCTTAACAGAATTTCGAGTGGTATTATCATTACTAAATTTTGCAATGGTTCGTGTTGAAGGTCCCAAGCATCTGACAGATAATGGCAATGGTGATTTTTCATTATCAGATCCAAAATATGCATTTGTATACTTTAAACTAGACGAACTAAGAGCAAGCTTCATTTGTTTAAAATTTTCCAGCAAATATTTACGTTCATCTTCAGTTATATTCATCACATCACCTCATATTTAATTTACTATTAAAAATTACTCTATTTTTATTTTACCTATTATTTTTCTTTTTTCAAGTAACTGTATTAAATATATTTAGCTTTGATCAGGAGACCAGCTATGAATTTTATTGAAATTAAATATCTCACTGAAAGTTATGCGATACTAAGTTTTTATAAAAATAAAAGAATTTCTACAATACCATTATTCCAATGCCTTGCCTATGTTGGAAAAAATGGTATTGATAAAAGTTCTGAGGGTGATTATCGAACCCCTACAGGCTACTTCCATTTTTCACTGGCTTTTGGAATGCACCCCAAACCTGCCCATACAAATTTAAAATATATACAAATTTCAGAAAACCATTACTGGTGCTCAGACAAATCTAATTATAATCAGTTAGTAACTACTTCAGAAGCTTCCTGTATACATGGTGAACACCTTATTGAATACCCGCAAGCATATGAATACGCACTTGTTCTGGATTATAATAAAGAATGCATTCCTGGTTTAGGATCTGCTATTTTTCTCCACTGCACAGTTCCCAATCATTTTTACACTGCTGGCTGCATTGCTGTTAACAAATCAATCGTATTACGCCTTATAAAATTATGTGATAAAGACACAGTAATTTGGATTCATAAGTAAATTACTTCGGGGTATTAACGTTATTTTTTCTTAAACTGTTAGACGAAACAATCTCTCTGCATTTTGAATCGTTAATTCAATGATTCTTTCCGTTGTATTTTTCTGGACAATTACTATACGCCTCAAGGAAATCGATGTATTCGGCCCTGTTTTATCTGGAAAATTAATATACAGAGCATTAGTTTTTTCTATCCTTTTATCCCACAATACTCCCAACTCTCTGTATCCAGTAAAAGAAATTCCTGTGTTCCAATAGGGCGTCCATTGCGATATGTCGAAAACACATCACAGGAAATCACATTTTCTTTTCTTATGATTTTGTCCATGGGTGTATGTCCGACAACTTGCAGTAGTTCATGTTCTTTATACAATCTCATTTTTGAGTACTGTGGTCTGAGCCAGATTGGTGAAGCATCATTCCACATTTCTCTCGCCCCAAGTTTATTCAAATCTTCCACAACCATATCGGCATCATCATATTTTTCTTTCTGTACATGTTCTTCAACAAAATACTTAAGTACTCCACCATAAGAAAATAATACATTATCAATTTTATGAATAAACCGAATGGGATTATTTTCCGGAACTGCTGCACGAAGTTCTAACAGTTTCCTCTGTACAGTAGATGCTGCCATACTGCTATATCCACTTTCCAACTGGTGCCAGAAATAACTTAAATCATGATTTCCGTAGCACCATGCGGTTTCTGAGAATTTCTTTGCAAAATTAATCGCTTCATCATAAGTTTTTTCGTAAAGCTCAACCTCATATTCTTTTCCCCAGTCATCCGGAATATCCATTAAGCACACTGCACGTTCGGCAATTCCTCGTCTCATAAGTATCGTGGCCTGCTGAAACATAACTGGTTTTAAATGCACATCAGGTATTACAAGAACTTTCACGTCTACCTCCCTATACTTACACATTTATCTATATTTTTTCCTTCATTTTAAACTGATTTTAACACACTTTTTTAATCATCCGCTCTGCATTTCCGCCTTTTAATCTTCTTAATTCTTTTTATCATCATCCACACACTCACACGTGGTATCACATAATATTGCAGCAGGATATGAGTGGAAGCTGCCATCAGCACAAAGATTGGAAGTAACCAATATATCTGCATTCCCCATACAAAAATCGTAACCAGGATTGCACAACTTAGCCATGTAGCTGTTGCAACCCGAGAATGCCCCGTAAAAAAAGAATAATGCAGTAATGATTTATTTCTAAGCAGGATATTATTGACTCCTATTCGTTCTTCTTTTAGCTGTTTTTTCCCCTTTAAAAGCATCGCAAACTTTTTGTCTTCTCTTGTAAGCCTATATGCTGTATACTGGTGAACTCCTCTGGCCAGATCTACCGGTTTTACGAATCCGGCTGCTATGTCTTTTATTAACTCATCATTTAAGCCAGAATCAACAATATATCTTGATTTATAGGAAACTTCAGCTACCAGCAATTCATCTCTCCATGAAAAAAGAATCTGATAACAGCTGAATAATGTTGCACCAATCAAAACTGTCACAGTAATCGGTAAATAATATTCTCTTTCTATTCCAAAAAAATCCACAAATAAATCCGTGTGATATGCAATCCCCATTCCTACGGCAATTACTGTAAGAACTGTAACTACTGCAGTGGATATTGACAGATCATTCTGATGTCTGTCAAAGCACATTTTGTAAATATGTTTCATTTCCAGCGGCTCAAAACGGAGATTCCTTTCTTTCTCTGAAGCCAGTTGATATTTTTCTACAATACTTCGCCGGAAATTATAATCAAAAAAATATTGAATCCTGTTTTTTAATCCATCTGGATGAATCAAAGCGTCTTCAAAACATGTTCTGCACACGGTTTCCCTGATTTTGTACAGGTTCCTTCTGTTTTTTTCATAGAAATCATGGTTCAAATCAAACGTTCCATTCGTCCGCTCATATTCCTGCATAAAAAAAGCAGTTTTTCCGTTCTGGCCTTTTGAAAGTCCCAGAAGCTCTCCGTAATTTTCATAAAACTGGTTAATTGCAATAAGGAAATCTCCAAATACCAATATGATGATCAATGCACAGCCTCCAGCAATAAATATTGGCAAAGAATGCCAATAGAGTGCTTGCATCAGGAGGCTTATAAGCCCTATAACCAATACACTCCAAAGTATCCAGCGGAGTTTCTGCCGCTTTGCATTTGCTTCGTGGGTGTCCTGAAAAGTGGTTTTCCTCCGTTTTCCCTTTCGGAATGTATTATATTCACCTGTTCTCAAAGCACTGTTGTAATACTTGCAGCTCACTGTACTATTGGCAAGTTTATCTGCGATTCTTATGTTTGCAATTTTTACCAGAAAGAGCATTATTGTTATACATGACAGAATTGCAGTCATTTGGGCTATCGTCATTCCATTTCCAACGGTCAACACCTGTCCTGCCCCGCCCTTATTCACACACAGAAAAATAATCCCTACAGTTGTGGCAACATAAAGTCCTGTCGAAATCACTGCTATGATAATCCGAAATACTTGAAATTTTTTGGTTCTTACTTCAAGCCGCTTGTATTCTTTCTGAAACTCATCATTTCTTATTTCATCTCTAAGCATAAGCAGTTCCTCTGAAATTCTTTCTTCATCTAATGCCTCAGTTTTATAGTCCATAAGTTTGTTCAATAACACCAGAATTTTTGTCCTCGTGTTCTCAGCCAATACCTACATTTTCCCATTAAGCATCTCTTTCAAAACTGCACCAAATGTATATTGTTCGGATCTGAGATCAATAACAATCTCATCATCTCCTGACAGATTTTTAAATTCAGTCGGACAATACTCTGGCGTAATCTCAATCGTTCCGTCACTTGCACGATAATTTCCCATTTGCACTGCACTGTTAAAATCAAAGAATTTCGGAAAATCAACTGTATGTGTAAATTCTGATACCACCAGCAAAATATCTGAAGGTTTTAAGTCTACATAAGCCCATTTTTTCTTATGAAGCAGTCTGATAAATTCATGAACTCTCCACGCTATATGTAAAATTTCATCTGCTGACTCATTTTTTATGTCAGCCTTCCAGCTAACTGATTCTTTTATGCTTTCGTTTTCATAATAGACAGTTCCGTATCCGTACAATACTTCAACTTTTTCTTCTGTACAGATATATTTTCTTGTCTCTTCATGGTCATACAATTTTTTCATAAATTGTATGCCGGATATAAAACGTTCTTTTTGTCTGTTCCATTCTGTTCTCCTGATTTCAGGACAACATAAACTCACCCCATCAGTTCTTTTTATCGCCTCCCCGGGTAAATCAATCTCCGGATAAAACTCTTTTAATATGACCTGTGAAATTCTGTTATCTGACTCTTTTTCTGCCAGATAACAAAGACAGGAAGCGCCCTGCTCTCCTGTTTTAAGCAGATGAAGAATTGTGTATGAATACTTTTTTCCTTCACCATTATTCAAATAGAGTTTTGTACCATTTCTCAGTGGAACTCTTTTCTTCATCGTCTTGATACTCCTCCAATCGCCTGGATAATATTTGGTAATATTCTGTATTTTTTAATATCAATGCACTTCCTGGTCTTTCATCAACACTGCTCCGTGTGCACCACGAAAACAGAATTATAATAAGTTTCTGTATTTGTTCTTCATAATTTTTCGTATATAGTACAAATTTCTTTTTCCATTTATCATTTCTTAAAAAATTAATATCTGGATTACTTCCTATAAACCATATATAAAACTGTATCATAAAAAAATAAAGATCGCAGGTAGATTCCGGTACAAATTCCGTACCGTTCAGGCATGCCTTCTGATATTCGGGTGGAAATAACGGATTTGTCCAGCCATACTCTTTTTCATTCCAGTTACTCTGATTGCAACACCATACTTTATTATGTCTGTGGTACTGTGAAATACAGTCTATACCTCCTATTAAATTTTCCAGACATTCCTGCTCACTGATTTTTCTCATAAATTACTTTCTCTTTACCTCCTGTTCTGGTTGCTGTTAAAATATATTTACTTTATCCTAGCACAGGAATTATCATAGGTATTCTTCATTTCCGTTTTTTTATTTTTTTCGTCAAATTAGTCAAAAAATTCATTTTAAATTTATATATTTTTCTGATTGTACATCCCAAAATCCATTGTTATAATGAAATAGCTTTTTTGTCAAATATTGTACTACCCGTCAGAAGGAGGACACTACTATGCCAAATGTTAATGATTATGTTTCAAAATTTAATGATTGGAACGCAATTCGAAGTTATGTTGAAGCCAATGCTTCTAAATATCATCTCGAAGCTCCTGTTTCTGACGATGCACTGCGCGATTTTCTCAAAGGCATGTCTCCTAATCTCGGAAGAGGTGTATGCTCTGAACGTGAAAATTTCAGGAACTATATTAAAACCCTTCATAAAAACAACTGCTCCGCTTCTGAAAGACACAGCGTTTTGCGTCTTTGTTTTGCATTGGGTATCGACTCCATCAATGGTGCCAATGCTTTCCTGATGAATTATATGTGTGAAAAAGAACTCAGTCCCAGAAATTTAAAAGAATTTATTCTCCTCGGGGCGTTAAAATGTAAGCTTTGCTGGAAAGATGCTATGGTGCTTTTTAAAGAATACAGTAATAAAATTGATCAATCCATCGCTCCCTCTGATTATGCTCCAGGAAAAACCCTCACAGTATATAAAGATTATATTGAAAATATCCATAATATTGACGACTTAAAAGCTCTTCTTGAGACAGATCAGCTGCGTGGCTTTTTTGCCTTAACAAGAAATACTCATTATCTGGCCTTATTTGATGATATTGACTGGCCAATTTCCTGCGATATTCTGGATTTGATCGAACTTAAAGAAGAATCAACTGATTATTCCATTACCGCTTACTACAAAAACATGTTTGGTTTACATTCAATTGATGGCGATATTGGAGATAACTTTCTTTCAGCAGAACAGATTGGTAAACTTGTTCCGTTGTTTCCCGATGTTTTTGTAAGCGAAAAAATATTTGCTTCCATAGTGAAGCGCCATCGTGAACTGGAAGTGCCTTCTGGCACTTATCTTCTTCATCTGCTTCTGACAATAAATGCACACAAAACAATTAATGAATTTGATTCTATCAGCCAGGAAGAATATGATGCAAATTATAGAAATGCCGGAGTTGATCTTACCGTTCGTGAGAAGTTCCTTGACGATTATCTTGACAACAGCTTAATTTCTGCCGGTTTTCCTGGATTAAACCAAGCGAGAGGTTTTGACCGCCTTGTTATTGATGCATATGACAATACAATAAAAGAACTTGACACCTCTCACATAACAAACGAAGAAATCCGTAAAAAACTGCTTTATAATATAAGGGAATATCTTCAGACCGGTTTATGATTCGTCTGATCATTAACAGTAACAATTATCAAAATATGAACTTTTATAAAAAAAACCGGAAACCATTGATTTTTTTCAAGGTTTCCAGCTTTTCGCCGCAGCGTGCGTTAGAGGTTGCTGCGTGCCAGTGGCACGCGTTTAGCAACGACCGAAGCAGAGCGGAGATCGAACCTGTTCGAGTCCGACCCGGACTTGAACAAAAAATAAGGGGCTGTAAAGCTCTCTTCGTATCGTAACCCATTTATTTTTAATTACGTCTTATCTACTATAATCCCTATTCTTCTTAATCATCTTCTGTTTCTGTTCTGGTCTGTCCATTCCCTTGATTTTCTTTCGATAATCATATTCTTTCAAAAATTCATCATAAACTTTCATTTTATATCGTACTGATCAAAGTGCTTCTCTATCATATCTCATACGCTTCTTATACTGTTCAAATTCCTCCATCGAATCATTCGTTGGCACAGGCAGCAACTCTGTACGTTCTTTCATAGAAAGCTTCGTATAATCCATTTCTTCCTCCACTGCTTCCGTTTCAATCCCTTGCCACTGTTTATGAAACTCATGAAATGCACCGCCATAGAACACATCCTCATCATTCTCCGGGATATTTTCCTTTTCCATAAATTCATTGAATGCCTGATATACAGAAACATCTTCTGAAGGATGTTCTTCCCATTCAGAATAATCCTCCACTCGAAATTTCGATTTTTCAATTTCGCTTTCGATTCGTTGGTACTCCAGACGCTTCCTCTCTTTCTCCTGCAAATATTGTTCTATACCTTCTACGGTAAAACGTTTTCCCAACTTGCTTCCACGCACAGCCTGTGGCTTGCCGCCTTTATTCAAATCATAAGGAAGTGCATAACTGATGGTCTTACCCTTTAATCGGATATTCATTCCATAAATAAGCCCCAGCATTTCCACCACATCTTGCACTGTTTTCGTACATTCGTAGTTCATAACTAATCGTATATAGGTTTTAATTTCATCTTTAAAAGACAGTTTTCCACGCTTCTTCATCTGCTGCTCTGCAAATGTTATATTCTCTCGGTCTTTATCCTGACTGTAATAGTTTTCACGGATGGAATTCGTAAGTCCTTTTTCTCTGCATTGTTCCCCGAAATATTTTGACATCTCTACCAATTCCTTCGGACCTCTGCGAAAAGATTTTCCGTCTTTCTGATTACAGTTACTCACAAGAAAATGTGCATGAATGTGGTCTGTATCTGTATGAACCGCAAACAATACCTCATATCCTTTGTTCCAGAAAAATTTTCGTGCAAACTGCTCTGCCATTTTATACGCTTCTTCGTAAGTCAGTTTATCTTTATCATCGAGATGAAAAGAAATAGATACTTTCTGTGCCAATATCTCTTTCGGCTTATATCTTGAATATTTCTTCTGATGCATTTTTCTTGTAATGATCAGACTGTTGGCAAAATTATCACGATTACAACCAAAGGCGTTATAAAGTTCCGGTCTGGTTTTCTCAATGCCATCTTCTATCTGCTCTTTACGTTTTCCCAGAATATAATCTGCTGCACTTTTTAATTGAGCAATGGACTTGCAGGGGTTATATTTTACATTTACATTTCCAAATACTTCTGCCATTACGCCACCTTCTCCAACAATTCTAAAACTCTGTCTTCCAGATTCTTGTACGCTCGTTCATAAAAGCGAAAAGATGTTGCTGTAGCAAGGTCTGGATATTGGTTAATCTGCCTTGCCATCTGATTGATATTGACACCCTGCTTTTTCAGCTCGTAAGCTACTTCTTTCATCACATCTTTAAAATCTCGTAAAGTAACGCCATCCACCTGTTTTCCTTTATTGACACGCATCAGATAATCCATAAAATCGGCAGAATTTTTATATCCGCTTTCCGCCATCTGTTTATCAAATTCTCGTCTTGTTCTGCTATGCACACGAGAATAAATTACTTCGTCTTTTGCTCGAAAGCCCATAAATTTTATCTCCTCCATAAACGTAAAAAAGCCACACAATTCCATTGTTAGAACTGTATGACTTCTCAATTTTTCTTTGTTTGTTTTATTCAGTTGTATTTTCTCGGCTACATTTTCTATCACAAATGACTACATAGCACACGAGACTGATATAAGCATTTATGATAAGGCTGCACATTCCTATTGTTAAAAAGCATAATCGTTTTATTTTCAACCATATCTGCATACCTTTTCTAATAAATCCCTTCCAATCCGTATTCCTCTGTCTCCATTTCTGTATTTCTCTGTAGCCGTTTTGGAAGATGTACCACCTTCCTATTAGAGCTGCTCTCCGTAAGCAATTCACATCATTCCCACACTCTCTGCCTGTCGAGAAAATCTCTCCAGACAGATGAAATATGTTTTTCGCTCCACGCTCAAATCATATTTCTCACATCGTTTCTCGGCTGAATAAACGTACCGGATACTCCCGATGTGGTGGGGATGATATAGGCAGGTAGTACCTCTGGCTTTCCAAATCGTCAAAAAAATTGGAACTGCCACTTCCGTGACACTTCCAATTTCCTCTCCTCATTGTCTCGCCATCGGTTCTACCTGCTTAGAGGGGCTTTGCCCCCTAAGAACCCCCGACGCAAGAATCCCAGACCAATCGCACTGGTGGTCTGGGATTTTCCGTCCCTATCGCAATCGTTCACGCAAAAGTGTAGCCGCTACACCCAGAAAGAATAGTCCAGAAATTCATTCTCTTCCGGTTCTTCGCTTACTTCCTTTTGTTCCGATTGCTCCTTTTTGGCAGCCACTGTAGGAACTACACTCATAGGTTGTGGGTATAAGTTCCCCACACCATTCTGCGTTCCTATCAGCCCTGCCATCAGCATACTCTGCTGCATCTGGTACATTCCGGCAAGTGCCGGAAGATTCGCAAGTACCTTTTGCTCTACCATCTGCACCATTCCTTCTGCAAAAGCATCTTCTTTTTCTCGTGTCTCGAAATACGAATCCGCCTTTATTTGCAAATGCCTCTCATAATAGTCATTGATAGCAATAATCACAAAGGCATTTAAAGATTTAAAATCTTTTTCCACTTCTTTGGAATGAAGATTCTCCCAAGCCTTTCTTGCAGCTTCATGCTCCAAATTGAATCGGATGTTATGATTTCTCTGCTTTTTCTCGATCCGCCATCACCTACTTTCTCTGATTCTGATGACGGAGCAGCATATAACAATAATACTCGTATCCTTTTGCATTTGCTCGGATATCGTGGTTGAAAATCGTTCGATCTGGATTATATTTTCCAAACTGTTCCACAAGTCTTGCACCACCACCCATAAAATACACTCGCATGAGTTCCTCATTAAATTCGTGATCTTTCAATTTCTGCATGATTTCTTCCGTATATGCGACTGTTGCTTGCTTCATAAGTTCAGCATATTTTTCTGGCAAATCCGTTTCTCCTGTGCGAAGAAAGGATTCAATCACCTCTGCCATCAGACACTCACCTGTATTATCCTGCACCAGATTGTGAATCTTCTGATAGCACTGGAACACTCCAAGCTTCTCTGTCCAAGATTTGCTCTCCATTGGTCTGCCGTTGTTCAGATACATCAGGTTCATTGTTCCATTTCCAATATCTGCAAGTAACGTAATTCCCTTAAACTCCTTTAGGTTTTCTGCTACTGCTGAATAACATTGTGGCATAACCGTACAACCGACAAATTCCAAACGATACACTCTGCCTTTATATCTAACTTCCACCATACGATTTCTCATTAGATACTGATGGAAAGATTCTCTCTGCGTCTGAACCCATTTCAGCGGAAGCCCTACGGCAAGGTGTACCCTCGCTGTATTTACCGCATTCTTCATTCCTCTCTCTTCCAGTTCTTTTGCAATCGCAGCCAAAGTCAGAATATAATTATCTTCATCCAACTGTTTATCCGCAACAAATCCTTTGTGTCCTTCTCCGATTACATAGAATTTACCTTCATACTCTACATAATCTCTGCTTAAAACTGGCTCGGAATCATATTTTACCAACGCTGTCTTAAAACATCTTCGGGCTGTTTTCATATTTCCATAACCATGATCCACGCCAATGATCATTACTCCATTTACATTATAATCTCTAATTTTTTCTGTCATACTCGTATCTCCTCCTATCGTTCCATTCCTTTTTTCTTTAATTTCTGCTGCACTGATGGTTTTTCCTGCACCATCTGTTTCTCATGCCATTCTTTTACTAATGACTCAATAAGCTCCACCTTTTGTCTCGGTGTAAAATCCTTTGGAAAATATTCCGCAAGGGTATCAGCACGAATCTTTATCTGTTCTCGTTGATTTGGTTTTTCCTGTTCCAAAATGGAATACATTTCATCCATATCAAGCGTTCCATCCTGGCTCATACGCTTCATTCTATTCGCCTGTGATAAGGATGGAGTGCATTGCTCTAAATCCATCACCGCATGAAGTTCATACTGTTGTTCTTCGGACAAGTAAGATAATTCCACTCCGATTGTAAATGCAATCTTTCCCTCATCCACCATATCCAAAATCTTCGGAATCAGATTGGTGAGGCGGATATATCTTGCTATCTGATTCCTGCTTTCTCCAACTTCTTTTGCCAATCGTTCATCCGCACGAAGAATCTTTTTCCCTTCTGGCGTTTCTTCCATTTCCAACTTCGTCCCAACTTGAGACGGAAACAAATCATTTCTCTTTCCCTGCGACTTCATCGCTTCCAGTTTCATCTTATAAGCAAAGGCTTTTTCGCTCGGCTTGATATGCTCTCGTTGTAGGTTGCTATCAATCATAGCTATTACTGCATCCGCATCATCCAGTTCACGGATAATCACAGGAACTTCCGTAATTCCTGCCCACTCGCAAGCTGCTTTTCTTCTGTGTCCGGCAATAATTTCATAGCCATCACTATAAGGATTACTTCTTACAATCAAAGGAAATAACACACCCTTATCTTCGATACTACGCATCAGTTCAAAGAGTTGAATATCCTGTTCCACCTTGAATGGATGTCCCTTAAACTCATGCAAATCACTAATTTTGACGGTTCCCGTTTGTAAACCATACTCGTCATTCCCAAAGGAACACATTGTTTTTGTTTTCTCCATTTTCTTCCTCCTCTTCACTTTTTCAGAGGTATCATCGGAGAGCTGGCAGTTTCAACTCCACGTAAAAGACCGCTGCTCTCCACAAAAATGTAGAAAACAAGCGGTCTTTCGCTTTGTCTCTTTATTCAATTGTTAATTGATTATAATGAATTTATTAACTGTACATAAATGTGTCCACTCATACCAGTTCCATAACTACCGAGACTTTTATTTCGTTGAAAATCTCTTTTTTTCTTCCCAAATTGGCTTGTTCAGAAAACTTAAAAACTCGTGCAAAGTGCGTAAAATCAAGGATTTCTACGAACTCACCCTTTGTAGACATGTCACGACTTCAACATGGGTCGAGACAATGCCGTAAATGTCGACACAACACGGGAACAAATCTCCCCCGCAGTACACGGGAACATATCAACTGTCCATTGCCTTGCTAATAGAACTATCACGAGTTTAAACGATAGAGTATTTCAAAGTAGCAGAAGTATGAACGTCAAAATCGTGAATAGTTATTGTGCAGCCTGGCTTCCAAGCTTCCTTTACGATGATTTGAGACAAAGGATTCACCAATAATGTCTCAACCATATTGCCAATGCCTCGTCCACCATTTGACAAATCAGCACATGCCTTTTCTAGCAATGCTTTTCTAAACGGCTCGTCAAGTATTATTTGGATATTCTTTTCTCTTCCCATGTATTCAGAAACAGCATTCAGTTTTAATTCTAATATTAAGCTGGCAGCCTCCGGTCTAATGAAATCGAAAACAACAAAGTTATCACCAATACGGTTCAACAGCTCTGGTCTTTGAATCGAAAATTTGAAATAGTCTTTTATTGCCGCCAATAATGCACTTTGAATATCTTCATAATTCATGTCAGGAGTAATTGTCTGATATCGCTTTCCTGTTTCAACTTCTCTGCCAACGACACCAAGATTGCTTGTAAAAATAATTAGAGACTCTGAGAAGTACATTGTTTCACCAGCTGAGTCCGTTATTCTTCCATCTTCCAGAATCTGAAGAAACTTATCAAGTATGGATGGGTGTGCCTTCTCTATCTCATCAAAGAGCAGAACACAAAAAGGTTTTGCCTTAATTGCATTCGTTAATTGACCGCCATCACTATATCCGATATATCCGGGAGGTGCTCCGAGTAGTTTTTGATCAGAGTGAGGCTGTTGATATTCACTCATGTCAAATCGGGTAACAAAGCTTTCATCTCCAAAAACGAACTCTGCTATTGTTTTTGCAAGTTCTGTTTTACCTGTACCTGTAGGTCCCGCTAAAAACAATACGCCTTTCGGTCTACTATTAGAGCCTCCCTGAATGCCCGACATTCCTGTACAAGCTCTGCTTAATACACTAGCAGCCTTTCTTATAGCACATTCTTGCCCTTTTACGCGCTTTGACAGAAAGTCCTCCGCATTTCGAACTTTTTCAGCATCAAGCTTGTCCCAATGACTCTCTGTTTCCCCATAACGGAACATTTTTACTGCTTCACGAATTTGATATACTGTATATTTCTTTTGCTGACATAAAGAAAAGATACCAAACAACTCTACCAAGGTCATTCCGTCCGTAAGCGCAACAAATTCATCCTGGATTTTTTTACGAGTTGAATCATCCAAGGAAGTGGTTCCCTTAAGAGTGTCTAATCTTGCATCGACGACTGCCGCTCTAACATCCTTTTCAGGTCGAGATATTGTTAAGGTTCTCACATAAGGATTGTTCAGATAGAACCAAGTCGGAATATCATTAACCTTCTCGACCAGCAAAAACATCAAGTTTGTTAACGGGCGTTTTTCGTTCATACTCAATGCCTGAGTGGGATTTTTGGAGGCTAACATTAGCCTAGTGAAATACTCAATCTCTTCCTCAGAAAGATTGTCTGGTGAAGATGCAATTGTGTTAGCCAAATCAATAATAATCGCTGTTGGTCGAATTGCACTAGACATAGCCTTTCGAATCAATTCAGTGGCGGAACCGATATCTTTGGAGCTTTTCTCGTCTGAAGAAGTCTCCCTATAGAATGTCGAAATCATGTTCATAGCATAAGGGTTAGAAAAGCCGTCAATTCGATTGTAAAAAACTATCGGATCATATCCTTCTTCAGACAAATATCTTTGCAGATACATGGACAAAGGAATGGGTTCGCAGGTTCCATCATCCTCATAAATCCACGGTTGAAGATCGTGAACATTTCCTTCAATGATAAATGTCGTATTTATGTCTTGGTAAACCGCAAGATCCTTCTGCCATTTTTCTGCTTGAATCACGACCCTATTCCTCCTTAACTATCAATTTTGCATCCACATTACAAAGTGTAATGACCGAGTTAGATAACACTCTTACTGGTGCGTTTTTTTCTATTCTTTTTCCATCAATTAATGTCCCATAGGAACTCAAATCTTCAACAATTACCCCAACAGATCTTCGTGGAATTACTTTTAAGTGTTTTCTGCTCACTGATGGATAGTCAGCCAACTCCTCCGCACCAATTTCAGTCCTGCCGACTATTCCGCCTTCATCAGGAATGTTTATAACCACACCATTTTCTAAATGAAGCGAATAATGAAAATCAGCCACTCTAGAAACATCATCTGATTCTGGCTGACTTACATCGTTGTTAGTATCAACAGCATTATATTGGCGTAATAATTCCTCAACCATTGGATCATCCTCAGGATAAGTACTATATTCAACTGTGCGTCTTCCGCATGAAGGACAATTTTCAGGATAGCTCATCCTTCGCTGAAATACTATTTTTTCTCCACATACACATATTTTACAAAATGCCATTTTTATTCTCCCGTTTCCATAGCTTTCAGTTTCTGTGCTGAACCTTTACGCTGTCTCTTTTCGCTCTTCTGAGTAGAAACATCCGCTTGAGTGCACATAGTATCAACATTTGCTAGGTCTAAATAGACACGGGATAATATTACTCCCATCTCTGCTGCCTGCTGTTCAAGTTCGGCATATAAGGAACAAACATGATTAGCACTTGCCTCAATCTGGCGTTTCTTCTCCAAGGATCCGCCCCTTGACTGGGCAATAGGTTCAAACATTATCCCACTGCCATCATTTCCAACAAAGACGTCACACAAAGGATGTCCCTCAATAGAAAACACCTGTCCAAGTGTATGATCCAAAATGGCATCATCCTTTATCTGGCATCCCATCTTTTCCATGATTGACTGAATAACTTGCATGATGTATTCCGATTGCTTCCTTTTTTCAACAACTGCTGTCATTCTATCAATTTCTTGCTCAACTCTATATGGAGTGTTCTCAGTCGGGGTTAATTCAAGGAATTGACATAAAGCAACATATTCATAATATCTATCACGAATTTTGTTTATCTCTTCAACAGTCAAAACCTGTTTTCCTTGAAGATAACTCATTATTCGCATTTTTATGCTACGAATTTTATCTTCAATGTCTATACTCTGGTTTAGAATTCTCTGCAGTTCCTGTTTTAGCCGTTTTCTTGCATCTTCATCATTTTGAGTAATGATTGGTCTTTCATCTACTCGTTCAATCCATGAGTTCAATTCTTTTTCAAGTTTGGAAACTCGATGCTTACTAATAAGAAGTTCTGAAAAATCCAAGCCATCCTGCTGAGTTCTCGCTATATTCGCACTCTGGGTTAAGCTTTCTTTTGCTACAGATAAATTCTCTCCGCTTCCAGAGGTCGTATCGTCAGTAACGAAAACTGAAATTTCGATATTTCCGGAGTTGCTGATATGTACAGAGTTTTCGTGTTTTTCCTGTAACTGTATGCTTAGTCTCTGAATACTGTCTGCAAGTTCTTTTCTGATTTTTTCTTTTCTCATAGCTTCAAGCTGTGCAGCAGTATAATAACTACTCATATTTTTAATCAACCTCCTTTAGCCGCTTCATTTCTCGTTCGTATCCGAGTCTATTTATCCATGCGATGAATCTATCATCTTCCAACATTTTGCAAATGTCTGCAATAGGTTTGTACGAAATAACCGCCACTAGTTTATTTAGAGAATCGACATCCGTTCCAAAGATCTCGATTGATTTTTTACCTTGTAGTGCAAAGCAAATAGTAGAAATCGCCGTCATGTCATTACATCCATTTCTCTGTATCAGTTGTTCCAAACGATCTACCTGAGCCTTGTCATAATCCTTCTTCCGCAAATAGAAAACTAACAAGCCAGATGCCAAAAATCGTTTAGCATATTCATCACAACCGGATGCCAGACACTCAACATAATCGGTTAAGGATGAGTATTTTTTGTCACAATAGCGAATTTCTTCTTCATCATCAATACTCTGAAGCAATCTAAAAACTGCTGAATCTGCATCTTGAAGCAAGGACAGCTTCCGAATTTCATCTGCCAGATTACTATCATACTGTCGAACAAACTCTACCAACTCGCGGCGTTTAATAACCTTTGTTGCTTGATTCCAATGCTCTTTTATAGCTGATGCAAGTTGGTGTAATGAATTGACAGTTAATACTTCACCATCAAAATGTCCGAAAATTAATGGTCGATTGTTTTGAGCTTTCTTAGGGCGAGCATATATACTTCGACTTGCTGGACGCATATATTCTCCCTCGCACCAGCACTTAACCTGCTGATACCCCCAACGCTGATCTTCATCTTCATTTATCAGACCTTTTATTAAAACCAATAGCCGACCACTAATTTTGCTAGGTAGCTCAATGCCGTTTTCCCAAGCACGGGCAATCTCTTCAACCGTCATTCCAGCAAAAAGGGAATGTCCTAAAACTGCTTTGCATAAAACTAATCCGAATGAACCATAATCATAGGATGGAGACATTGATGCACTCCATAATAAAGACTTTACTCTAGGTGCATATTCAGGTGTTCCACGCATCCCATCAACCAATTTACCGTTAGAATTTGTGTATCCACTAATTCCACAATCTCCGATTAAAATCTGATTTCCTTCGTTATTGTAAAACAAATTGCTTGGCTTAATATCGCAATGCACAATTCCATTACGATGTAATTCATGCAATCCTTCGTTAATAGATGGGACAATAACATTTTGAATATGAGCGTTTGAAAGTTCCTTTGCTTCTTCTAATGTTCCGGACGCATAATAATCGTATATCTCATAATAATTTCCATTATGAATTCCACATTCAACCACATGCGCAATATTTGGATGGCTAACCGAAGTTAAGAATGCCTGCATTTTCTCTGATGGTTTCCATCCATTCTTGTATACCTTGACGACATAGTTTTTTCCCCATTTTTTTGCCATATATACATTAGACTGTTTGCCTTGCTTTTCCATAAGAGAGTTTATTACAAAACTATCAGCAACAGTCTCTCCTGACAAAAGGGTAATCGTCTTACTACCCCCGGTATGCGGCGGTATTGTCTCCGCAGCATTAATCTTATTAAATTGTGCTTTCGGTGGCTGTGTCTCAGCCGCATTAATCATCTCTATTCCTCCTGGGTATCCCAATCATAAGCATACCATTCCCATATGCAACATTTTGAATCTTACGTTCTTGCATCTCGCAATCCACATATTTATCATGATGACGGAAAATATGTACGCATTGATTAGATGATCCTCGTAGTCCACAGTTATTATCAAGATCTGCTATATAAGGTCCGTCTATAAGAACCGCACAAATATTCAAAATATTATCGACTTCTATCATCGATAACTGTTTCAGTTCATTCAATAAATACCCTGTATAAATAAGAATATCATCATTGATTTCTGCCAATTGACGCACCAAGGCTTCCAATGCTTTTGGATTAAGAAAAGGCTCTCCACCAGAGATTGTAAATCCATCAATAGGGTGCGCTATGCTGCGTATCATTTTTATAATAGCTTCTACCTCAAGTTCTTTTTCATTATCATAATACTGAAGTTCAGGGCTTATACATCCTTGGCATCCTTTCGAGCATCCAGTAGTCCAAATACCCACGCGATTTCCTGGCCCTAAAGTTTTTACCGGATAAAAGATCCGCGCTATACTCAACTTATCTTCCATTTTTCTTTACATCTCAGATATAAAATGGCTGTCACATACCATTTTGTTCCCAGAGATATGCTTTCCGCAAAACAAGCAATTATGAGTTTGCTTCCGTTTATCTATTTCATGACCCATTTCCCATTGATTCATAATAAGGACAAGCTCATCTGGAGAAATACAAAACCGATTTCCACCTGCAAGCTGTTTAATGCACTCAAACGGAGTAGGTTCTTTTCTTCTCACATCATTCCAATTTGGATTGCGTATTCCCGTTGCAATATCCTGCTGCAGATAGGTAATTGCATTTTCAGGGGTTGCTGAAACTATATTCCCAAGCCCCCAGCAATAGGGAACATCTAATTCGTTTGATTCGTATGCATCAATATTTAAAAATGCGTGTGTTCCTATTGGCTCTTTGTGTAATGCACTGCAGAGAACATCAACTCTTTGGATATTTTCGTAAGTTAGATAAAAGGCCTCACCACCAAATAACGCGCGACCTCCTAGTTTTTTCTTGCGAATCACCCAACTAAAATGCGGCCTTTGGGTATTACATAATCCTGGTAAGAACTTTGTATTAACAGCATAAATCATCTCTTGGATTCCGCATCGATCATCCCAGGTCAGATTCTTTATAGAATCAACTCCATTGTATAACATCATCAAATACACACATGTACTTGCGATTGTTTTCAGCGCAGTCATATATGCATTTGTTTCTTTCTTTTTTAATACTGAAATAGTAGTGCTGAACGGAAGGGGGGACTTCATCATTTCCGAGCAAAGATCCACCTCATTTTCTATTCTTTGATATGTCTGTCGAACGGTCGGCATGCGGTTCAATGCTTGATTGGGAGTACTATAAACCTCTTTAAGAATATCTACTCCTTCCGTATGAAGAGAGCTTCCAATCTCACCATAAAAAATACAATCGTCCAATAGTTTCTTTAAAGCTTGAACATTATCGCTCTCATCGAGAGCACGATTATATAAATCTGCAAGTTGTTCCTCGCAGCCTTGTGTTTGATTTGTTAAAAAATCAAGAAAAAACAAAACTTTATTTGTATGCATTCCGACCACCTCATTTGTTTACATCACGAATAATATTGATCAAAGTAATATATCTTAAATCGTTCGGTGAGTAGCTGTTAGCTATTTCTAAATGCCGGAGTGCTTCAACTCTTTGTGTTTCTGATGTTCCTTTCCTTAGTGCAAGTAATGCAAGCAGAAATTCTCGTTCTGCAATATTGGAAATGTTTTGGACTTTGTGAGCATTTTTAAACTCATTTCGTTCTGATGAACCCGCTCCCTCTAACGAAAGCGAATACATCACATCAGAGGCAATTTGCATGTCTGTTTCGATGTAGCTAGCATTCGGCTGAACGGGAACATAATTGTTAGGGAGATTTACCCTCTTCCTTTTTTCTCTGATAATATCCCTTGCAATATCAAGATGTTCGTATTGCTGTGCCAATTCATAGCATTCTTTTAGCTGGAATCCTTCGATACTATCCCAATTGAATTCATCTTTCATCCCAATTCCTCCGATAATAAAAAGCTGCGAGGAAGACTGTGATATCCCCCTCGCAGCTGTCTCAGGTAAATATCAACGTTTAAATCTTCGAGTTATTATGTAACGTTGAATTTAATGTTTTCTGCTGACCTTCTACTGTGTTCTGAATGGATTTTGCACTCGAGTGAGAGGAATAGGCAATCCAGATACCAGCAACAATCAACACGATTGCCCAAAACGGATGAGAAGCAAAAAGAAGCAATCCGATTACCGAGATGATCAGAGGCAACAAAGTGCTCATTGTAGTCTTGCTGGCTGCGGCAGAAACCGCAGAGGTTCCAACAGTTCTTGCAGCACTACGCATATTATCATATGCACTAACAACTTTTCTTTCGCAAGCGTCCACTTGCTGTTTAGCTTCCTGTGACGTCATTGATTAATAACCTCCTTCTCCGATTACTTCTTCATATGTTTCCGCATATCGTTCAATCCAAACCTTCGCCGGTACATCATAAGGACGGAAATGTGTATTCTTAACATCTCTTGCAATATCCATATAAACAGCAGTTTTTCCGCGAATTGCCTTAGCTTCACTCTCTGCTACTAAGATATCCATAGAGTCCTCGTCAAGTCCAAAAGCGATACGCTTATCAAACATGGAATCGTATCTGTCGCCAAGCATTAATTCAATGCTCTTGAGACTCTCACCCCAAACAATGCTGTTAATACCATATTTAGGTCCGTTCACAATAATCTTCTGAAGCATTTCGATTGCACTGAGTTCACCATTTCTGTCTTCATCATAGATTCTTCCTGTTCTCAGTCTTCTAGCACGATTAATACCAAAGAACATAAAGAAGATTCTCTCGTCAGAAGACATTCTGCCCTCAGAACGACCAACAACGGTTTCGTAAAGGCTGGCAATCAATTCCTCTGCATCACCGATTTTTGCAAGCTTAACCTGCTGCGGGAATTGGGATTCTAAGTACTCAAAATCACACTCTTCATCCGTAAGCTCATCTGCAAACAAATCTACAATGTACACAAGTGCATTTGCCTTGTCAGCATTAGTATGAAGTTCTTCATACAGAACGCTCATTGCAGACAGTTCAAACATGCTAAGCGCCATTTTTTCATCTCTTGTAACAACAAGCAAATTATCTCTGTCCTTGCATCTAAGTTCAGGGATAAATGCACTCTTTTTACCAAATCCCTGACCGAGAAGAAGTCCATATCCATCCTTGGATTTACCCAAATGCGTAATACTATCCGCGCCTTCAAGAATCAACTTGTTGAAGCAATTATGAATGTTATCTTCAGCATTTGTAAGAAGAACTCTTGTCTGCTGATCTTCAAACAAGTCAGAAACTCCAGGACTTGTATAGTAAGCATCAAGTCTCTCAAGAAGATTGAGTCTTTCTTCTTCATTGATATAGCTTACCTGGAAGAAGTTGTTTGCCGATTCTACACCGCCGCCACCATTGTAAATTGCCGCACCAGCCGGCTGATTCTGAAGCGTTTTAATACCAGCATTGTCCGAACTAAGAATTGATGCTGCTCCATCTTCGGAACCTTTAACAGCAATTCGGATAGCCATCTGACTAAAATATGCTTCCAATCCGGAACAATTGTGGAAATCCTGACAAGCGAGAATTACATGAATGCCCATTGCTCGTCCCTGCATTACAAGCTTATTCAAGCAAGACAAGCATTCGCTGCTAATAGAATCACTTTCAGACTTATTTCTAAACAATTCCTGAACCTCATCAAAGATAAGGAGAAGTTTAGGCACCTTAGGAACGTCAGACAGTTTTACATAACCATTGATATCAGAAACTCCGTATCTTGTGAAATGCTTTGTTCTTGCTTCAAGCTCAGTGCAAAGTTCTTTCAGAACATTTAAGCCAAACTCACGTTCACTATTAATTGCAACAACACGAAGGGAAGGCAGACGATACCGAGTATAAGCACTAAACTCTACACCCTCTTTAAAGTCAAGCAGATACATCTGGACTTCATCCGGAGAATAGCTGATAAGGGTACTCATAATGAGGGTATGGAGCAGAGTAGATTTACCTGCGCCAGTCCGACCTGCAATAAGTGCATGATGTTCTGTGCTTCCACCGCCTCTGCCTAAAACCATTTTTACGATAGTATTTGCGCCCTTGATACCGATAGGAATTGCAATCTCATCATGGTTGCCCGTAAACCAGTTATTGCTGTCATAGATATCTTCTTTATACATGCTGTCAAAATGCTCAACTTTTAGCTGCATGTGTTCAATGACAGAGCTAATCTGTGTAAGAATTACTCCTTTACGTTCAAATACATCTGCCATTTCATCAATTCGCAGGAACATTCTTTCACGATTGTCTCCAACAATCATCATCTTATTGCCAGAAGCTTTTGTCTCAACTACGCTCTGAGCAATTTCAGCAACCAGGTTGCCATTCTTCTGCTTCAGTTTTTCCAATTCAGCATCGTTAGTGCAAATAATAACACATACACCAAGTGACGCACTATGTCTGACGATAGCGTGAAGATCTTTCAGTGCAGTATCATTAAATCCTACAGGGAAGTCCGTAATTGCTAATGCCCTTATAACTTCTTTCTTTAATCTGCTCTCGTGATCGTCACCATAAGCCTGCGTCATATTTTCAAGTCTCTGACGAAGCGTAGCAATTGCAGTCTCAATATCTTTCTCTTTGCTCCAAATCTTGGTGTCAATAATACGAGCAGAATTCGGTCCCTCCGCCAGCTTAGGAATGTCAGGGAAACTAGCTCCCAGTTCAAGCGGATCTATCATTGTAGCTTCCAATTTGCCAGCAGGGAAGGACATGAACAGCTTGAGGAGCAGTGGCTGAATTAAGCTCTGAACATATTCTCTGTCAGAAGGAGAATATCTCATCAAGAGAGAAATGCCGTCAGACAGGCGCTGTGCGTATGGAACCTCAACGATGTACTGACCATTTTCTCTTGTAGCAACATCAGAAGTCTGCAAATCCAGAGACTGAACAACCGTCATTTCATCTTGAGTCTGGTTAGGAATCATCAAACCGATATTGCCAAGCATAATGTATTCAGGGACTACGGTTGGACACTCATAGCTTTCAGCATTAAATCTAGAAGACTTAATTTCCTGCTGATATGCTTTCACAGTAGCTTTATTAAATCCACTGCTAATATCCGCCTGTCCTTTCTCGCGAATTGTTTTCCCTTTTGCATCAAAGCGATGCTCTGCCTGGGTATCTCTGTCGATTTGCTCCGTTCTTGCTTTATCAAGCTTATCATTACGAACTCTCTCGGCTTCAGCAATTTGACAATCTCTAAGAGTCTGATATGCACGTACCTTATCGCTGATAGCACAAGATAAATCTCCTTGGCTTGATTCCACGCTTGGAATCGCTCCCTTTGCAGCAGAAATCGCTTTTTCAGCACCATTTTTAGGGAGATTATTTACAAAGTTATTGCAGGCATTCATTACAGTATTTGCAATGTTTCTTCTGCTTTCAGTTGTTTGCACGTTACTGTTGCACTCATTTGTAAAGCGAGTGCGTTCATCCTCACACTGTTTACGTGCACTAGCAGTGTCTGAGTCATAAATCTGCTGGCTACTTGCTTTGGCCGCTTCCCACTCATTTCGTGCCTCTACCAACTCTGCACGATAATGGTCGGTATGCTCTCTTAAAGCAAAAACTGCAGCTACCGCTTGTCCATGACCAGCCGGGATGTCTTTCCATCCGTTCCAGGATGTTGAGTTGAAGCTCTCTGTTTCGCTCATTCTAGTACCTCCGGTATCCTTTCTTAATATAATCGGCTGTGTTTTACTCTGACACAGCGAGTATACATTTATAAACGAAAGATTAGAAAGATTTGTAAAGAAAATCTCTCTGCATTTCGTCTCATTATAACTAATTATTTAGGCAAAAGTTCTCCGCTTTCGATTATTCTGCGTTCACTCTCTTTGTAATTCTCATAAGCCTCACGAATTTCCTGTGGAGTGTCCGCACGCAAAGTGCTTTCAAGTGTTTCTTCATCTAGTACCAAGTATTCCACCCAAGGCACTTGTTCTTTTGTCAGCATTTTGTAACCTCCTTTATCCTTCTCATCAATGCCTGTGTACAGCGTTTTATTTCTTGTGAAAGGGGATTGGCGTTATCACCATTTGCACTTACATCGGCAAATGCCTCTGCCATAGCCTCTGAACAAGTTGTAGCCGCATAACCTGATATAGAGCTAATTAACTCCGTATTTGTTTTTCCAGCTCCGTAAGGGGTCTGTTTTACACGATTACAGGCTTCTAAGACTATTTTCTTTGCTTCGCTACAATTGTTCCAAGCTATTACCCGTTCTTCCCTAGATGAGTAGCTCGGGTTTGCCTGAACGATTGCCCACTCTACACCATGTGCTGCCTCATGAACTCCTATTGATTGAGGAGAAGCGTTCGGAATCCAATGATGCATTTTGGATTGTGTCAAACACGTACTCGTTAGCGTATTCAAATCACTGAAGTAGTCAGGATTAAAGGATAATTTGCTTCCAGTGCAAGACATTACTCCACTTTTCGAAGTTATTCCTTCCTTCAATAAAACTCCAACATCCGGATACTCTGAGACAACTGATTCCAATCCCGAAAGTGCTTGTTTGACAGTGCCTATTTCAAGATTGCCAATGGAGGAGTCTAACCGGACACCATGTTTAGCACCCATATATACGGACAATGTTTCAAAGTCATGAGTATCACCTAAAGAACTAATATTTGATGTGTACTGCCCGATGACTTTTACGGGCATATCAAGCCCTAATTTCTGAGCAGCAATACATCTATGTCTACCCGAACCCGCAAAATAGTAATAATCATCAATTTTATAGACTTCGATAGGAGTGTCAAAGTAGCTATCGTAGCAAGCCGCTAACTCTGGATTGTTACGTATAGACTCTATCGATTCACCCGAATTTAATCTCTGCCTAACTTCTGGAATATGAGCCGCAATCCTGCTAAAGTATAATTCGCTGTCCTCTGGATACACCATACCTCTGTTCCAAAACAGGTGCGGATCTTTTGCCTCATTGTTGTTAATATATATTCCCTCAATATCACGAGCATTTACTGTCGTATTGTAATTGCTTTCATCATGAGAATATTGACTGTAATTCTTCCAGAAATGGCTAAATCTTTCGTAGTTACTTCCCTTCACAAAGTATTTATCACCAGCCATACCGTTGTTTTCCAAGGTAAGCCCATTGAAATCAATTGACGAAACATTCTGTGGTTTTCGATCATTGTTTTTACCAAACCATTTAGAGCCAAGTATAGATTTTTCGGTATTCACTTGCTGGCTTGTAGTATTACTATTTTCACTTCCACGATTACTTCCTGCATCAGCCGAACCCAAGCCCCCACCAGGAGGTGTTGGCACACCGCCGCCAATAGACACTCCTCCAGAACCACCATGATAGGACATCACTTGTCCTGAAGTATCAATAGCCGAAAAACTGCCACCACTCCATGCAATATTAGATCCGGCATCTCCTCCGACCGAAACATACTCAGCAGTTGCATTAATGCCCATACTTTTAAGTAACGATACTCTAGCATCTTCTGCTTGATTTAATCGTTCTGCCATACCGGCAGTCAGTCCAGCCGAATCTGCGGCAAATGCACTTGATTGAAGTCGTCTTAATTTTTCAATGTTTGACCGTTCTACTACATTATGTTTTTCAATTTCTTGAATGTGGGCATTTTTTTGTTGTCTGACTCTATTAGCTTCCTCTTTCGCAGAAGACAAGGCTCTTTGACTAGCTGCAAGCTGATTCTGAGCTACGCCTAGTTGTGCCCTAGCTTGATCGACGTTTCCTTTCGGCCTTCCCTCATCATCAGTTTCACTTGCTGCCGCCAGCTGTTTCCTTGCCGCCGCAACTCTACTACTCGAGGAAGCCACTCTAGCTTGACAACTGCTAACTTTTTTGTCAGCTTCATATCCTTGTTCAATCAAGGCTTCTGCTTTTTTACCTAATTCTTTAAAGCTTTTAGCCATAGGCGTCCTCTCCTATATTATTTCTTTAACCGAAAATGCCACTTAAGTTGCTTTTCAGAGATTGAATTTGCTGTTCTGTTTTGCTTACAACACCTTCTGCATCAGAGATGATTCCCTCGTATTCCTGAGTGCTTCCTTCAAGTCTAGCACTTCCAGCTTCAGCGGCGTCACGACCTATTTCGGATATTCCACCAGCCTGTTCGAGCTTGCTAATTCCGGAACGAACATTATCAAGTTCGCCTTCCATCTCTCCTCGAAGCTGTTCGCCCTGTTGCTCAATTTGCTCTCCGGCAGTTTCAACCTGTTCAGAGAAGGCACTATCAAAGCTGCTCTGGTAAGAACTGGCAGTATCGCTAATAGCCTCAACATCTTCTTCGTCCTGAAGATCAATCCCCTCCAAAACAGCGTTTATTTCGCTTGCCTGTTCTGTCATTTCTGAACCAAGTTCCGTAGTTTCACGGCTATTTTCCTGCATTTCTTTAATGCCTTCATGGCCTTTTTCTTTAAAGCTTCCCATCTAGATATTCTCCTTTTTAATGTAAATGGTCTAATTATCATGAACTTAACCAGTGAATGCTCCTGTCCCAAACATTTTTATATACGCACTCAAATCTTCATTTAACTCAAGAGATAATGCTGTCACTTTCTCTATATCTTTGCTCATGGCATTAATATCTGAGTTCACACCTATTGCTCGGGCAAACAGCTTATACAGTCCCAACAGTCTATCGCACATTTGGGACTGAAGAAGAGTTACTTTGATAAGCACATCATCAGAAGCACCAAATCTTGTCCATCTACCATTCTTTAGTCTTTCAAGTGCAAAAACCCATTCGACAATAGTTTTGATGATATTGACCGGCTCATTTATCTTAACCTTATCCGTCAAAATTTGCCGATAACTACTGTCAAGCATTTCGTATTGGTCATACTTCAACATTTTCTCTTCTTCTGAAATGGAAATCTGTCCAAGTTCGATTTTTTCAAAGAAGCTATTCATCTTGCTCATTTTTTCTCGCAATTTTAGAACAGATTGTAACCATACTTCGCATGGATGAAGTCTTGCTTCAATATCACACAGCATATGATAATACTTGTTGCTTATGATGCGAATGCTAGTATGGTTAGCATCTTGATATGCTTCATTTGAAACCAATGCTCGACGTAAATCCATATCATTTTTCGATGTTACCATCATCTCTTTTTTACTGGAATCCTCTATTTCTCCGCACCATTCTTTGATTCTCATCGTGAACGGTCTAAGAAGTTTTTCGTAAAAAATCAGCGATTCACCTACAGCAAAAGTTGACATTTGCTCAAGTTGAAGAGCACTTGCAGCCATCGTGCTACCCAAGAGATTCCGGTCATCAGCAGAGGTGATTCTAAGACCAATCTTCAAACCTGTATTTTTTAGTACTTCCTGTGCCATAACCGTAGGGAGCTGATCAGCAATTACAATACCTTCCTTAAGTGCACGCACCTCTGCTAACATCTTAACAATGAATGCTGTTGCAGCAACTTTGGGATCTGCATCCGCTCCTGTTTGTTCTTCGGATTCAGGACCAATCAGATTATGTGCTTCTTCGATAAAAATCACATGTCTAACGGTGCCATCAAAACGTGGATTTACTTTTAGTGTTTCTCTGATGAGTGCACATAGCATCAATGTCAAGAAATTCGCAGGACCCGAACCCATTGACTCAAGTTCAATTACTGCGGGTACTTCTAGCCATTTTTCAGGAGTAAAAGTTGATTCAGGAACATCAAACACATCTCCCATTTCTCTTCTCAACAGACTTCCTATACGAACCTTTAAAGCAGATTCCAAATTTCCTCTAACTTCATCACTATATTGTGTGGATTTGAGTTCTTGCTCGAGTCTCCTATAGAGCATTGACATAGTTGGCAATGGCCTTTTTTTATTAGTGTCTTCTTGAATTTCATCTCCCGTGTACACATGCTCGGGAATCCATCCCAATTCTCTGTAAACAGCCTCTATAGCAGTATCCAACAAAAACGGCATAGGTGGTTCGAGCGGGAAAGCCCCTTCAAATACCGAACAGAGTCTTCTAATATGTTCTGCCACTAAGGTGCCTTTTGGCATCTCAAACGGATTGATATGCAGGGGAAAACTCATGTCAGCATTTGGAGAAAAGACATACATCTCTTTCATTCCGGGATCATTTGCCAATGCTCGATATTCCTGTTTCGCAGGTTCCAAAACCAGGAATGGAATTCTGTGATCTTTCCACAATGAAGATGTAATATGGTGCATTGTGTTGGTTTTACCAGATCCAGGAACACCCGCAACAAATGCATGCTTAGGTAACAACGACAAAGGGAAATTTACGTCATATCCATTCTTATCCTTACCAAGGAAAAGCGCATTTTTCCTCTCACCCGAGGTGGGCGCTGTCTCTTTTGGAATCTGAATAATTTCCCCATCATACAATGCAGGAAACCTGAAAAATGGAGTTATTTCCTCCAAGGAAAACAGAGTCGGAAGATAATTTAAATTGATACTCTGCGAATCATCGCAACAGATAATTAAGCCTGGCCGACCTTTCCTCAGTGTCATTCTTTCTCTTATATTTTCAAGCGAATCAACTGATCCATCCAAAAAACTCATGCAGTCAACATTTGCAGAAAATGAAGCAATATTATATTTACCCTTAATTAAACTTTCTGCACCTGCAGCATCCAAAATAGAAATGGCATTTTCTTTTCCGTTTGCAAATACCATTATGTTTGCAATGAAATGAGGAGATGAGTCGAATTTTTCAATCAAATCCTCATAATTGTCTAAAACATCCTTTCCATCGTAATCGCGTCTTGATCCCGATAACCTATCCTCCTGGCGTCTTCTAAGGATACTCATTGGCTTTCTAAGAGATTCTCTCAACGACACACTTCTTTCCACAGGATATAAATCGACTCGATAAACGGCGGTTTGGTTAACGGCTTCCATCATCTTACACATATTATATAATCGTCCGTCATCATTCATTTTCCAGTCACGAATCATATAATAGTCTTCAACATCGCCGTTTCCTGCAGGCAAAAAGGTTTCAGCCTTAGTCAGAAAAGCACACGAATTGAATACAGGATATTCAATCTGTCTTTCTTTAAATATATTCTCTATGCTACACTGAGCATCTGATCCTTTTTTTAGGCGTCTCTCGAACTTAAAGAAATCCGCCAACGGTGAGGCAATGATTTGAGCCTCAACATTTCCGAGTGCATCGGGCGCACCTTTTATCAGCAAAAAAATCTGTAGTCTTCGACCCGGAGTATCTTTTGCCTTATCATCAGGGGAAATATATAAATAAAACAAATGGTATGAGATATTTGAAACAATGCCCTTTCTATTCAATTGGCGCAAAAAAGCTATATGCTTTTCAAGTACTCCATCTATTCCGTTTCCTTCTAAGGAGGAATATTTATTTAGTGTTAAATCAGGCAATTGTGTTAACCGGTACCAAAGTTCTGCCATATTGTCACCTCATCATGCTTCGCATCAGAGCGAAGCAATATCTCTTTACTTCTTATAGTATTTTTTCATTTGTCGTTCCGGAATCATCTGAAGTAAGTAGTTCTTTTAATCCGTCAGAAAGACCTTCTATCCCATTCAAAAGCTGCAATGTACTGGGATTATTTTGAAAATAGGTTATCAACGCCAAGAATGTCGTCCAAGTCATAGTTCTCTTTCCGGTTTCGATTGAACTATAAGTTTGCCTTGAAATTCCAATTCGCTCGGCAATATCTTCTTGAGATACTTTTGCTTTAGCTCTCAATACAGGCAATTTTTCTCTAAGTAATTCCATTATTTCAAGTTTCTTTTCAGTATTAATCATATACAAAACTACTCCTATTTCGCATGTGATGAAGCTTACGTTTGCTTTATTTCTAAAAACAAAACTGTCTATGTATTCTATCTTAACATTTTACATCATGTCGCATTTTTCGTCAATATATCGCACATCCTTGAGTTTCCGCAGTTTTATCCACAGACTTCTGATTTTACTCCATTCATTATAAACAACTTTATGAAAATGCCCAAAATATAAGGAATCTTACTTCCTTTTGATGTAAAATTAAGCTACCAACCAAAAATCTTACTAAACAAAAAAGAAGGAGATTCCCTATGGCTAATTTTACATCAAATACTTACACTTTGAAACGAAAAATTTTAACTTTTACAAATAAAATTTCAAAACAGCTTTCCAAGCCTGATCGTAAATTTACAGCAGATATCACTTATGGTATGCTAGCTTCCCAAAGTTGCCTTTTAACAGATGTTGTTGACCAACTTCACGAGGACTCTAAAAAAATAAATATTGTTGACCGTCTTTCCAGACACCTTGATAAAGGTACCCCTGCAAAAGCTGCGGTTTCCTATCTTCAGATGCTAAAAAAGTGGATTCCTTCTGAACCGGTCATTCACATTGATGATAACGATGTTGTAAAACCAGATGGTTATAAATTTGAATCTCTTGGCATTGTCAGAGACGGCTCTGAGAGTACATCCTCAAAAAACGTATATAAAAAAAGGATATCATGTTACAGAAGCATGTGTCCTTACCGGCAACAATCATCCTGTCAGCATTTTTTCCAGAATACACTCATCCGCTGAAAAGGATTATAAATCTGCCAATACGATTACCTTTGATGCTATAGAACAAGGAACGGCACTCTTTGGGAAAGCAACCTTTGCAATGGATCGTGGGTACGACGATAACAAGATGTTCCTAAAACTTGACAAATTAGGACAAGAATACGTTATCCGTCTTACATCCAAAAGAAAACTTCTTTATCACAACAAGTGGACCCCTGCCACTGAACTTCGTGACCGTAGAAAAGGCAAAATCAAAACTAGCGTATTCTATAAAAGAAAAGACCACGAAGCTTATCTTTCCCACGTTAAAGTCCAAATCACAGCATCCAGAAAAAATATATATCTGGTCCTGGTTTACGGCATTACTGAGCATCCAATGATGCTTGTGCTACCAATAAAGAAATAAAGTCTAAAGAAGATGTAATCAAGGTGGGTTCTTTCTGAACTTTGGGTATTACAAGAAAAAGTAGGTATGAAAGTATCTGCTTTTTCTTTAACTAAATATTTCTTATTTTTGGGTATTTGTGGTATAATAGAGCTATCAAAAGATGAAAGAAGATGAGCAGATTGAAGTACTTTCCAACACAAGATTATTCTTTTTTGTTAGATGAAAATCATTACGTTTATGACCATGTTGAAAATGAAGATAGCTTACATATCTACATCAAATCGAAAGAACATGGCTGTTGCTGTCCTCTTTGTGGAAAAATGAGTAATAAACTCCACGCTACTTACAGGCGAAAGTTCCAGGATACCCCGATCCGATGTAAACAGACTTTTTTACATGCCAACGTGTATAAATATGACTGTGAGAATCCTGAATGCGAATGCAAGGTTTTTATGGAGGATCTCCCGTTTGCAAAAGCTTCTCAGGTACGTACAGATGCTCTTAATACATTGGTTCTTGCTGTCTCAATGTTTCTCAGTAATGAGGGTGCAAGTAAAGTATTGGCTCTGCTCGGTGTTCAAATCAGTAATGATACCATACAGCGGCTGTATGACAGAATCGAATTCGTAGATAATCCGGATGTAGAAGAAATTGGTGTTGACGATGTCGCAATTCGAAAGGGTCAGACATATGCGACCGCCATTTATGACTTAAAGGATCATCATTTAATAGCATTGCTGGACGGACGTGATGGAGAGCCATTGAAAGAATGGTTGAAATCGCATAATAAAATACGGCTTGTAGCAAGAGACCGAGCAAACGCATATGCTTCTGCTATTAGTGAAATACTGCCGGACTGCGTTCAGGTAGCCGACCGATTCCATTTATTGCAAAACCTTCTTGGATATATGAAAGACATTTTCAAAAAGGAAATGCCAGACAAACTATACATTCAAAACGGAGAGATATCCGAAAACGCACCAGATAAAATGTGGAGAGAAAAAGCTCCGGATAACTCCCTGCTTGACAGCCTACATTATGATAACACCCCTCCTAGAGATGCGGATGGAAACGAGCTGCTTTATGATAATAAGAAACATGATTTAAACTCAGTACAATACCAACATCAGGAAGAGATGCGAAAAAAAACAGCAATTAATCCGGGATATACAAGAGTATTGGAACAAGCAAAAGAAGCCACAACTAAAAAATACAGCAGAAACGTTCGGAATATCGCCACCGACAGCAAAGAGATATCTGAGTATGACCCCGGAAGATATTTCTCGTCTGGATAACCCCAATAATTATAAAAAGCGGGAATCATCCATGAATATGTGGCTGAATGTCATTTACAAGATGATGGCCGATGGCTGTAGCAATGAGCTGATTTATTTTTATATCAAGCGCCAAAAGGCATTTCACGAGTCTGAACACAAACTTGTGAAATATATTTATCTTATTGGGAAAAACAACTTTCCGGACAGAACCCCGTTCAATGCAAAAACGGTTATGGAATGGGTGTTGCCATCTGAAGTAATAATAATCACCAGAACGGATTTGCTCAAATATATTCTGACCTGCAATCCTAAAACGAAACGTGATCCAAATATTGAAAAATACATTAGCCAGATAAAAAGCCGCTATCCTGTTATAGAAAAAGTTGAAACTATGTTCAAGGAATTTCACACATTATTATTGGGAAAGGACGAAACAAAACTGGATGAATATTTGGAAAAGTATGGTGCGAGTGAGATAGAATCTTTTTGCAATGGAATAAAAAAGGATATCACCCCGGTCAAAAACGCGATATCCTTTTCTGTAAGCTCTGGATTTGTTGAAGGAAACAACAACAAATTCAAAGTCCTCAAACGTATTGTATATGGTAGAAGCGGATTAGTCAATCTGGAGAAAAAATGTAAATTGGCTTTTCTTCCTAAGAATCAGGATTTTTCACTTTCTACATTGTTGTAAAACAAGCTGGTATCGAATTGATACCAGCTAATGTTTTATACGCTATACCCAAAGTTCAGAAAGAACAACAAGGTGGCAAGGACCTATTTTTCCAGATGGAAAATTGAAGAATACTTCCGTTGTAAAAAGCAGATGGTCCAATTCGAAAACTTCCGTGTGAGGAAACTTTGTGCAATCAATGCACTTAACTTTTATATCACCTTATGCATGGCATTTTTGACAATGATTTCAATGGAATCAGAATCAAATGCATTAAAGGTTGCAATCATAAAAACAGCAGATCCTGTAAAGGAAAAAGTTTTCTTCTGCTATTACCGACTGGCTAAAGGCATCTCCGCATACTTTCATATGCAAAAGAAGGCGTCAGGCTCTGGTTCCGGACGAAACGTCCGGCTTACCGTCAACTCTGCCTTAAGCTGGTTGCTTAAATAGATAAAAGAATAGTTCTCCCAAAGTCCGGTTCAGGCAGGGCTTATTTCAGTGCCTCTAATCCCAAACCTGTCACTCTATCTTATTCAAAAATTTGACAGATTGGCACTTTGGGGAAATTTAACCTGAATTATTCATAAGCATATAAAAATGCTCGATATCACAAATCCTTGAACCAGTTCCCGTGAAATCAATCGATTTATCCACAAAAATGGGTAGACTATCCCCTTGAAATCCGATTGAGTCATTTTGAACTGTCAAGGTACGTTAATAGTTGCTATTCCAACTGTACAGTCAGCTGCTGGATATTCTTCAGCGTCCTGTAGAACTCCTCTTTATAAGGACAGCTACTGCATAGTTTGAATGTTATATATCTTGCTGAACGGACTGCTCTTGCAGCAATCTTTATCAGCTTTAAACGAATGGTATCCACCTGTTGTTTTCGCATATTTGCAGGGAGTACCAGTCGCCTAAACCAATTGAATAAGTTGTAGGCAAGCATATGAAGTCTCATGCGGTTGGCATTTACTACTTTGGAATGACTGCTGACAGCAGCAAAGTCAAATCCACCTTTGCCCTCTTTTATGAAATTTTCCATCTTGCCACGCCCACAGTAAAACTGGATGACCTGATAAGGTTCCATATCCATGTTTGTAACAATAAAGGTGTACATATGCGTCAGCTGACCATATGGTTTTTCAATCTTGAAAACCACGCGCCTTGGATAATCCCAGGAGCCGGCCTGATACAGAAATTCACCATAAGTTACAGCATAGCTAATCTGGTCCTCTTTGGTTGCTTTGTATAAATCTTCATCTTTATTCGAAGCAAGAGCCATGAGTGAAGAATTCTGTTTTAAGCGGATGGCATAGGAACAGCCATTCATCTCACAGGTTTTATAAAGTTTGGGAGATGAGAATCCACTGTCACCACGAAGGTATGTTTTGATGCCTCTTTCCAGATATTCCTGAAAAAGGGGTTCCATAAATTTATCTGCATCATTGCTGCAGTGGAGTGTTCCATCACGAAGTTCTGCCTTCAGCAAATCCCCGGTCAGGCCATCATAGCAGAGCAAAGGATGGTATCCGTGTGCCTGATAATGGAAGTTGAAGCCTTCCCCTTCCTGATTGCCGTAGGTGCCAAACAAAGTACTGTCCAGATCCAGAAGCATATGCTCCGGACACTTTATGGAATAGATGATATCCCTAAAGCTTTTATCAATGTCATCAAACTGCAGGAGTGTATCTTCATCCATACGGTTGAAAAATCTTGATAGTGTTGGCTGTGAAGCCAGACTGTTCTTTTCAAGAATGGCATTGAAAACAGGATCAATGGTCAGTTCATCCGCACAGTCATCTTCGAAATATGCAGAGATGATCTGATAAATCATCTGCATCAGGTTTTCATCGTCTTTGTGGAAACGGACTGATGTATCATTGGTTTTAAATTTCTTTTTGATCAGCTTGATGAAGCCGATCTTTGCAGCGAATTCTTTTATCAGGAGAAGTCCTGCATCGGAGGATAAATCGCCGTTAAAATTTATTTTAATCTGTCTATTGCTTTTCAGTGTGATGGTGTTTAAAATATCCATAGAGAGACCCTTTCTGCGGTATTTATTTGGATTCGACACCTAAATTTTACCACATATTTGGTCTCTTTTTCTATTCACTTATTAGATGAAATGCTATAAGCGGCTTAAATACAGTAACTATGTGGCTTTCAGCCACTTTCACGGCACAGCTGTGAATAATTCAGGTTTAACTATTTTAGAATTACATTTTGCGGAAACTCAAGCAAGAAAAACAACGACATTTGGCAGGTCAGCAGCAAAGAAATCTGACAATAGTCCTATCGTCTCAACAGGCGAAAAAGTAGTTTCTTGTCTCAACCTATCAAAAGGCAGACTATGACGCTATTGTCAAAACACGAAAAAAGGGATTCCAGGAGACTGCCAAATCCGGCAAATCTCTCGGAATCCCTTATTATAAGCCTATTTCTGTACTTTTTTACTTGTTTCGTGACAGTAGACATACCGTCTCAACATGCACTGTCATCGGGAACATATCGACCGTTGCCAGGCGTTCTGCTTTGTATCCGTTCGCGGTCAGATACTTCAGATCTCTTGCCAGTGTCGCGGAATCGCAGCTGACGTAGACGACTCTTTCCGGCTGCATTTTGACGATGGTCTCAAGTAGTGCCTCGTCGCAGCCTTTTCTTGGCGGATCGACTACGATCACATCGGCTTTGACGTTTTCGGTTTCGTATTTGTGAGGCAGGATTTCTTCTGCTTTGCCAACATAAAACTCTGCATTTTGGATGCCGTTTCTTCTGGCATTGTCTTTCGCATCTTCGATGGCAGGCGGCACAATCTCTACGCCGTAAACCTGTTTTGCTTTCTGTGCAAGGAACAGGGAGATGGTTCCGATGCCGCAGTAGAGATCCCATACGGTCTCTTTACCGGTCAGTTCTGCGTATTCCAGGGCTTTTCCGTAAAGCTTTTCGGTCTGTACCGGGTTGACCTGATAGAAAGACAGCGGGGAAATGCGGTATTTGACGTTTCCGATATAATCTTCGATATAATCCTGACCCCAGATCGGCTGGATTTCTTTTCCGAGAATCACATTTGTCTGCTCAGTGTTGACATTTGCCATGATTGCGGTCATGCCCCCGATCTTCTGAAGCCTGTCCACCAGTTTTTCAACCTGTGGAATCTTTCTGCCATTGATCACGAGGCAGACCATCAGTTCTTTTGTGGTAAATCCCTTGCGGATCAGTACGTGACGCACCAGCCCTTTTCCGGTCTTTTCATCATATGGCTCTACTTTACAGACTTTCATCCACGAAATGACTTCGTTTAAGATTGCTTCATTTTCTTCTGCTCCGAGCAGACAGTCGGTGTTTGCTATGATGCTGTGCGTGCGGCCTGCATAAAATCCGGCAATGATTTTTCCGTTTTTATCGCGGCCGATCGGAAACTGTGCTTTGTTGCGGTAGTGAAATGGCTCTTCCATGCCGCAGATCGGCTCTACTTCCATCGCAGAAAGATCCAGACCGCCGAGGCGTCTTAAATTGTTGCAGACTTTGTTTTCTTTAAAGGTAAGCTGACGTTCATAAGACATCTGCTGGATCTGACATCCGCCGCACTGTCTGGCAACCGGACACGGTGCCTGGATGCGGTCCGGTGACGGCACAAGAATTTCCATCAGCCTTGCATAGCCATAACGTTTTTTCATTTTCATGATTTTGACTTTCACCTGATCGCCCGGGATCGTGTCTTTGACAAAAAGTGCAAATCCATCTGCTTTTCCCACGCCGGAACCGTCTGAGCTGATATCCTCTATGGTAATTTCCAGCATATCGTCTTTTTTCATAAATTTAATTCCTCCATGAACAGAAACTTTTCCGGCTTCTTTAACTGTTTCACATTGTCTGATCAGATACTTGTCTTGCGGATATTTGACTCAAACAGGCGGTTATAACCAAGCCAGTCATTGTTATCGTTATTGCTCTTTAATGCTTCTTTAAATGTCTCGAGTTTTGCATCGGTATTGTCTGCAAAATTCAGTGCCAGTGCTTCTGCCAGTGCCGGCTTTTTCGGGGAACCGTATTCCAGTTCTCCGTGATGTGCCAGAATGCAGTGTTTCAGTTCACTTGCCAGTTTTTTCGGAAAATCCGGAATGCGGCGGATACTTGCTCCGACCAGTTCCACACCCATCACGATATGGCCGAGAAGCTGTCCGTCATCCGTGTAATCGTTTTCCGGGAATCTGGAGATTTCTTTCATTTTTCCCACATCGTGGAACAGTGCCGCACACAACAGAAGGTCTTTATTTAAAAACGGATACTGTTTTACATAGTAATAGCAGAGTTTTGTCACATTTAAGGTATGCTCCAGAAGTCCGCCCACAAATCCGTGATGCACGCTCTTTGCCGCAGAATGTCCTTTGAACGCTTTGATAAAAGCTTCATTTTCCAAAAAATAGCTATCTGTAAGCTGCTTCAGATACGGATTCTCGATTTTATGCACATACGTGAGCAGCTCTTCGTACATCTCATCAATGTTTCGCTCGCTGACCGGCAGATAATCTTCTTCGATATATTCGCCTTCTCTTGCTTTTCGTACTCTTTTGATGGAAACCTGTAATGCTCCCTGAAAACTTGTGACATCTCCAACCACATCGATATAGTCCAGCATATCGAAATCTTCAATTCCCTGAGAGTTCGGATCCCAGATTTTGGCATCGATCACTCCTGTTTTGTCCTGAAGGATCACATTCTCATATGATTTGCCGTTTTTTGTCATCGCAGACTGTCTGTATTTGCAAAGATAAATTCCTGAAAGTCTCTCGCCTTCGTGCAATGTTTCAATATATTTCATTGTTTTGACCTTTCTCTTATTAAATAAACATGAATGGTTCCGTGCAGGACAGATCACTTGCTGCAGGTACCATGATCTTATCTGTTTCGTTATCTGGCTCCCATGACCAGTTTCATTTCTACATCGGCATAACCGCCGATACTTTTTCTGCGGACCTTGATTTTTAAGGTATCACCTTCCTGATATTTCCGCAGAATGTCTTCGTACTCGGACATCGAGCCAACGCTTTCCCCGTTGATCTCTGTGATCACATCGGCTGCCTGTATCCCGGCATACATGGCCGGTGAATCTGTGTTCACTTTCTTGACATAAATACCGTAAGGAACGCTGAAATGCTCTGCCACATCGGCACTGACGCTCTTTCCGACCACACCGGTATAAGGAAGCGACCTGCCTGCTGCCAGCATTTCCAGCAGATAGCTGATATCAGAAATGCCAAGTGCAGTCAACGTATCTGCCGCACCAGTCTGTTTGAATTTCTGTGCCACAATGCCGACCATATTTCCATCCAGATTCAGCAGAAATCCATAGCTTGTATCGCTGGCCGCCATGTCCGTTGCGATCACCCTATACTCTCCGTCCACATCTTCACACTCCGTAATCGAAGTGATCATGCCATAATTGATTGAATCTGTATACCCCATTGGACTTCCGACTGCGATCACCGGTTCCCCTTTTTCTACGCTGGAAATTCCTTTGATCGAAATTGCGGAAATGCTCTGGATCGTGGATTCCTTTATACTTTTGAGCGGAATCTCCAGAATCGCAAGCTCTGTCACCGTATCCTGTCGTCTGACAGCTGCATCTGCGACCTCTCCGCCCGGGAAGGTTACTGTGATCTGCTGTGCACTCTTGATAAAACGACTGGAAGTCAGGATGTAAAGCCAGTTGCTGTCCACGCGGAACACCAGTCCGGAAGTCTCCGTCACATTCTCATAGCTTTCACTGAACCAGTCCATTTTTGCCACATAGCTTTTAATCTTTACCAGAGAATTTTCTGCAGAATCTACCACATTTTTCATCTGATCATAGTGCATGCGGTATTCTTCGATTGCATTTGTTTCTTTGCTGTTCTTTTTCCTGCCTTTTGCCGTCTCCTTTTCCTCATCCGCTTTCTGCTCTGTCTGTCCGGTTTCTGTCTCCTGAGTATGTGTCTCTTCCTGAACCATCACGATCTGTGTTGGCTCATCCGGCTTTCCAAACTGATTGCTCGCCCACGGCTGTACGATTGCGAACATCACGCCCGCCGCCACCCCGAAAATAAGTGCCAGGGCAATCGCCGCTGCCCCCTGCGTAAACCACTTACGTCGGTAGAACGGCTTTTTCTTGATCTGTTCATTGATAAAATGAAACTCTTTCTTCTCGTTCTCACCCATATACCTGATCCCTTCTGCTATTATAGGCTTTTCGCTCAAAATACCTTTTGACCATACCCACATTATAGGGTACAATAGAAAAATAGTAAAGTTATAATTATATGATGCCAGGGGCAAAAGCCTGAAACTACGATGTGCTTGCACAGGAGTGCTTTTATGGCTTAATGCCCCGCCCGACGTGAGCATAAAAGTGAAGCGGAAGCTTCACGATATGCGAATGGCGGGTGCTATGTGCCAGTGGCACATGTTTAGCACCGACCGAAGCGGAGCGTAGAAGAATTGTGGGAGTACGAAGTACGGAACAATTCGTATGGCATCTTTTGTTACACATCACTACAAGAGGTATGCTATATGAACCCAAAGGCTTTAAAAACTTTAGAATATAATAAAATCATTGACAAACTCACAGAATTTGCCGGTTCGGCACTTGCAAAAGAGATGTGCCGCAATCTGCAGCCATCCACGGATCTGTACGAGATTCAGGCTCTCCAGAAGGAGACAAGCGATGCCCTTTCCCGTATTTATCAGAAAGGTGCGGTATCGTTCCGCGGCGTCCGCGACATCCGCGGCTCCATCAAGCGTCTGGAGATCGGTGCGATCATCGGTATCAATGAACTGCTTTCGATCTGCAGTCTTCTTGATGTCTGCAGCAAGGTAAAGGCTTATTCCAGAAATGACCGTGATCCTGATTTTGAGGATTCTCTGGAAGCTATGTTTCAGGCACTGCAGCCTCTGACACCGGTTTCTTCCGAGATCCGCAGATGTATCGCCTCGGAGGAGGAATTAAATGACGATGCCAGTCCTGCACTGTTCAAGATCCGCCGCTCCATGCGTCAGATCAACGACAAGGTCCACGCTCAGCTCCAGACGATGGTAAATGGCTCCGCCCGCACCTACTTGCAGGATGCGGTTGTCACCATGCGAAACGGACGCTACTGTATCCCGGTCAAAGCAGAGCACCGCGGACAGATTCCGGGCATGATCCATGATCAGTCCTCCACCGGTTCTACCCTGTTTGTGGAGCCGATGGCTGTCATCAAACTGAACAATGACCTGCGTGAACTGGAATTAAAAGAAGAAAAAGAAATCGAGATGATCCTTGCCACCTTAAGTGCCAGATGTGCTGAAGAAACCGAAGCTCTGCGTGATGACCTGGATCTTCTGACAAAACTGGATTTTATTTTTGCCAGAGCACAGCTCTCCCGATCAATGAACGGCACACAGCCGGATTTCAACGAGGAAGGCCGTATCCTCATCAAAAAAGGAAGACATCCGCTTCTCGATAAAAAGAAAGTCGTTCCGATCGACATTCAGCTCGGTAAGGATTTTGAACTGCTGATCATCACCGGTCCGAATACCGGCGGTAAAACCGTTTCCCTGAAAACAGTCGGACTTTTTACCCTGATGGGACAGGCAGGACTGCATATCCCGGCATTTGACCACTCAGAGCTTTCCGTATTTCACGAAGTTTTTGCGGATATCGGCGATGAGCAGAGCATTGAGCAGAGTCTCAGTACTTTTTCCGCCCATATGACAAATACGGTATCGATCTTAAAAGAAGCGGATGACCGTTCGCTCGTGTTGTTCGATGAGCTTGGTGCCGGAACCGATCCGACCGAAGGTGCAGCCCTTGCGATCGCGATCCTTTCCAACCTGCATCGCCGCGGTTCCCGCGTTATGGCAACCACGCACTACAGCGAATTAAAGGTGTTTGCACTTTCCACACCGGGCGTGGAAAACGGCTGCTGCGAGTTTGATGTGGAAACTCTGCGTCCGACTTACCGGCTGCTGATCGGTGTTCCGGGTAAAAGTAATGCTTTTGCGATTTCTCAGAAACTTGGTCTGTCACAGGACATTATCGAGGAAGCAAAAACACATTTGACCAAACAGGATGAAGATTTTGAAGATTTACTTGCTGATCTGGAGCAAAAACGTGTTACAATAGAACAGGAACGTGACCAGATCAATTCCTATAAAGAAGAGATCCGCGAATTAAAGCAGCGTCTTGAATCCAAACAGGAAAAACTGGACTTAAGCCGCGACAAGATTCTCCGTGAAGCAAATGAGCAGGCACGCAACATTTTGCAGGAAGCCAAAGATTATGCCGATACTACGATCCGCAATTTCCAGAAATATGGAAAGGCTGCCGGCGTGTCTGCCAAAGACATGGAAAAGGAACGCGGCAAACTACGTGAGAAAATGTCCACAGTTGACAAAAAGCTTTCTGCGAAGAATGCAGCTCCGAAAAAATCGCATAAACAGCTTACCGCCAAAGATCTGCGCATCGGCGACAGCATAAAGGTACTGAGCCTGAACCTCAAAGGTACGGTCAGCACGCTGCCGGATGCAAAAGGCAACCTGTTTGTTCAGATGGGAATCCTGCGTTCTCAGGTAAACATCCGGGATCTGGAAAAACTGGATGATACCGTGATCACCGGAGGCAATTTCAGCAAGACCGGTTCCGGCAAGATCAAAATGTCCAAATCGGCATCTGTCAGCACAGAGATCAATCTGCTCGGAAAGACCGTTGACGAGGCGATCATGGAGCTGGATAAATATCTTGACGATGCTTACATTGCCCACCTTCCTTCCGTCCGTATCGTACACGGAAAAGGTACCGGTGCACTTCGAAAAGGTGTTCACAATTATCTCCGCCGCCAGAAGCATGTCAAGAGCTATCGCCTTGGCGAATTCGGCGAGGGTGATGCCGGAGTTACGATCGTGGAGTTCAAATAAAACTGTTAAAATCAATAATGCCTTAAGAATTGTTCCGTACTTCGTACTCTCACAATTCTATCCGACATTCGCATATCGTGAAGCTTACACTCCACTTTTATGCTCATATCGGTGCAGGTCATTAAGCCATAAAACCACTCCTGTGCAAGCACATCGTGGTTTCAGGCTTTTGACCTTAGCATTATTAAATATTATTTAAAAACATGAGGAGTATATATTATGGTAAATAGACAAAAGATTATGATTGTTGATGATGATGAGAACATTGCAGAGCTGATCTCTTTGTATCTCACCAAAGAGTGTTTTAACACGCGAATTGTTCACGACGGCGAAAGTGCCATGCGTGAATTTGATACTTACGGACCGAATCTGGTCCTGCTGGATCTGATGCTTCCGGGCATGGACGGCTATCAGGTATGCCGCGAACTGCGTCAGCGTTCTTCCGTGCCGATCATCATTCTGTCTGCAAAGGGTGAGGTGTTTGACAAGGTACTCGGTCTGGAACTTGGTGCAGATGATTACATGATCAAACCGTTTGATTCCAAGGAGCTGGTTGCCAGAGTCAAAGCGGTTCTCCGCCGTTTCCAGCCAGAGAAATCTTCCAGTTCACAGAATTCCGGCAAGATCGTGGAATACCCGGATCTGATCGTAAATCAGACCAACTATTCTGTTATCTATAAAGGATCTACCGTTGACATGCCGCCAAAAGAACTGGAACTGCTCTATTTCCTGGCTTCTTCACCAAACCAGGTTTTCACAAGAGAACAGCTGCTGGATCACATCTGGGGCTATGAATACATCGGCGATACCCGTACGGTTGACGTACATATCAAACGTCTCCGGGAAAAGATCAAAGGAAATGATTCCTGGGCACTGACCACCGTATGGGGTATCGGCTATAAATTTGAGGTTAAAAACATATGAAACGCAGACTTTACCAAAAACTCATTCTGGCATGGATCTGTTTCGCCGTACTGAGTTTTGTATCCGTAGCTGGTATCACTTCTTCGCTTGTGGAAAAGCATCTGATCAAAAACAGGACAGAAGGCATGTACCGCGAAGCAAATGTGATCGCTGCCGGAAGGCTCGCACAGAATTACACCGAGCGGGCTTCTTTGCAGGACACCTACACGAACCTGCTGGCCGTCGCCTCTTACCAGTCCATGCGGCTCTGGCTGATGGACAGTAATGGCAAGATCCTGATCGATACGGCTGTCGGCTATGATCAGTCAAAGATCACGCAGCTGGATTCTTTTGATCCGGCATCCCTGTCCGGCAATTATTATCAAACCGGTCGCTTTTTTGACTATTTTGATGAAGATATGCTCAGTGTGGTCGCACCGATCACATCCAACTACATCACGAAAGGCTACATTGCAGTCCATTATGAAAAGAACAAACTGGAAACGGAGAAAAATTCCATTCTCAACTGTTCCTACATCACACTGGCTGTGATCCTGGCTCTTTCTCTGATCGTATTGATTACATTTACATTTGTAGTATATTTTCCGATCCGCCGCATCATACACGGAGCAGATGAATATGCCGCCGGCAACCTGAACTACAAGATCCCGGTCGAATCCAACGATGAAATCGGTTACCTTGCCGCTTCTATGAATTATATGGCAGGCGAGCTGAACAACTCCGGCGAAAGCCAGCGAAAATTTATTTCCAACATTTCGCATGATTTCCGTTCTCCGCTTACTTCCATCAAAGGGTACGTAGAAGCCATGCTGGACGGCACGATCCCACCGGAAATGCAGGAGCGATACCTCAATGTCGTTCTCTCAGAAACAAACCGTCTGACCAAGCTCACAAAAGGACTGCTGACTCTCAACAACTTCGATGATAAGGGAACGTACCTGGAACTTGCAGATTTCGACATCAATGCGATCATCCGCCAGACTGTGGAAACCTTCCGCAGCCTGTGCTGGGACAAACACATTTCTTTCCAGCTTACGTTCGAAGAAGAGTCACTGTACGTCAATGCCGATGTTGGAAAGATCCAGCAGGTTCTCTATAATCTGATCGACAACGCCGTAAAATTCAGTCATCCAGATTCTCTGATCTACATCTCTTCTCTGGAAAAACACGGAAAAGTCTTTGTATCCGTAAAAGACACCGGCGAAGGCATCGCAAAGGACAGCTTAAATAAAATATGGGAGCGTTTTTATAAGAGCGATCCATCCAGAGGAAAAGATAAAAAAGGCACCGGACTTGGCCTTTCGATCGTCAAAGAGATCATCCAGGCCCACGGTGAAAATATCAACGTTGTCAGCACGCAGGGCGTAGGAACCGAGTTTACATTTACACTGCCATGCAGCAAGAACAAAAAATGACGGAGATTTTGTAAATGTGCAAATGAACGTTGCAAAAATAGTTTTGTAAAAAATAGTACGCCATGATGATTCGAAAACAATCTCACGACGGAAGCCTCGCTACCGTCAGAGCGATTGTTTTCGAATTCATCATGGCTGTCTTATTTTACGCACTATGTTTTTCAATGCATTTCGTTTGCACATTAAGAAAACCTCCGCAGCTTTTCATCCCTTCCAGTGCAGCCGGTGCAGGTCGCCTTCCAGCTGCATATGATCGAAGTGGTTCTGGCGAAGTGCCTCATAAAGCACGATCGCCACAGAATTGCCAAGATTCAGGGAGCGGATATCATTGATCATCGGGATACGGATCGCCGTCTCCTGATTCTCTACCAGAATTTCTTCCGGGATCCCGGCACTTTCTTTTCCGAACATAATGTAACAATCCGGCTCATAGGCCACTTCCGTGTAGGTTTTCTTTGCCTTGGTCGTCGCCATATAGATCTTGGCTCCCGGATTCTTCTCCAGAAAGTCCGCATAATCAATGTAAGTAGTCACATCGAGATCTTTCCAGTAATCCATCCCGGCTCTCTTTAATGCCTTTTCGTTTAAGCGGAAGCCAAGCGGCTCGATCAGATGCAGTCTTGTCCCGGTTGCCACACAGGTTCTGCCTATATTTCCGGTGTTTGCCGGAATCTCCGGCTCAAAGAGCACGATATTCAGCTTTGCCATTATCTACTGCCCTCTTCTTTCAGTCTCTTCACGAAATCTGCCATACGGTCCAGTGCTTTCTTAAGATCTTCCAGTGAATAAGCATAGGAAATTCGCAGGTACCCTTCGCCACACTCACCAAATGCACTTCCCGGAACGACAGCGACCTTCTCCTCTTTCAGCAGTCTGGATGCAAACTCATCGGAAGTCATGCCAAACTCTTTGATGCATGGGAATGCATAGAAAGCTCCAAGCGGCTCAAAGCACGGCAGTCCCATCTCTGCAAATGCATGCAGCAGATAACGTCTTCTGCCATTGTAGGATTCACGCATTTTGATCACATCATCATCACCGTTTCTCAGTGCTTCTACGGCTGCATACTGGCTGTTGGTCGGAGCACACATGATCGCAAACTGATGTACCTTTGTCATCTGCTTGATGATCTCCCTTGGTCCGCACGCATAGCCAAGTCTCCATCCTGTCATTGCGTAAGCCTTAGAAAATCCGTTCATGGTGATCGTGCGTTCTTTCATGCCCGGCAGACTTGCGATCGATACATGATCTCCTGCGTAGGTCAGCTCAGAATAAATCTCATCAGAAAGCACGTAAATATCGTGGCGGATGATCACTTCTGCGATCGCTTCGAGATCTTCTCTTGTCATAACCGCACCGGTCGGATTGTTCGGGAACGGCAGTACCAGAAGTTTTGTCTTATCGGTGATCGCATCCTCCAGCTCCTGTGCCGTTAAACGGAACTCATTCTCTGCTTTCAGGTTGATGACAACCGGAACACCGTCCGCTAAAACAGCACACGGCAGATAAGATACAAAACTTGGCTGTGGGATCAGCACTTCATCGCCCGGATTTAACAGTACACGCATCGCAAGGTCGATTGCCTCACTTCCACCTACGGTGATCAGCGTCTCGTCGATCGTATAGTCAACTTTGCATCTGCGACTTAAATATCTGCAGATCTCCTCACGCAGCTCTTTTAAACCTGCATTGGATGTGTAGAAAGTCCTTCCTCTCTCCAGACTGTAGATACCCTCATCACGGATATGCCACGGCGTATCAAAATCCGGTTCTCCCACACCAAGCGAAATGACATCGTCCATCTCGCTTACAATATCAAAAAATTTTCTGATTCCGGAAGGCTGAAGCCCCAGAACTTTATCGGAAATTACATTTTTCATGGTGTCACCAGCATCCTTTCATCTTTGCTTTTCTTTGTAAAAATCGTTCCGTGATCTTTATATTTTTTCAGGATGAAATGAGTGGCTGTACTTAAAACAGAATCCAGTGTGGAAAGCTTATCAGAAACAAAACCTGATACCTGTTTCAGAGTCTTTCCTTCCAGAATGACCATCAGATCATAGGCACCGGAGATCAGATATACGCTTCTTACCTCCGGATAATTATAAATACGCTCTGCGATGGAATCAAATCCCTGTCCACGCATCGGAGTGACACGCACTTCGATCAGAGCGGTTACTTTCTCATCGGAAACCTTTTCCCAGTCGATCAGTGTGTGATAACCGCAGATGACCTTTTCCTCTTCCATCTTTGCGATCTCATTCATGATCGTTACTTCATCGCTGCCAAGTAAAACAGCCAGTTCTTTCGGATCAATACGGCTGTTTTTTTCTAAAAATGTCAATATCTGTTCTCTCATTTTTAAGCCTCCTTCTAATCGAACACCTTTTCCAGTTCCTCTTTCTGAGGACGGTCCAGGTATCTCTTTTTTCCCTGATTATAAATGATACGGTCATTGCCATCGTTCGTTCTTCCGATCACGGCTGCGTGAATCCCTTCACGTTCCAGCACGGAAACCAGCCCAAACCCGTCTTCCACTGCCACAAGAAGTGCCCCGGTGGAATCGGTATAGTAGGGATTCAGGTCGAAAAACTCGCAAATCTCCACAGTCTCCTGGCGGATCGGTATTTTCCGAAGATCAATTTCCATACCTGCATTTATCTGCTCCAGCATATTCCAGAGCCCGCCTAATACCCCGCCTTTTCCAAGCGGGTAAATGGCGGCAGCACCATACCCTCCTGAGATCTGGTACTCTCGCTCTGTGGACAGATAGCAGGTAAAACCTGCCGCATCACGTATCATCACGGACGGAAAACGGCTGGACAGCTCTTCTGCCCTGCACGAAGCAAGGACGGAAGTGCCTTTTAATGCTATCCATTTTGTCAAAACAAGATCCATAGTTTATATCCTTCTATCAATTTTTTACTCAATAACAGCTCCGTTTGTCGGGTCATCCGGCAGTGCCACATCCGGTGTGGAACTTCCATCTCCACCCTGCGTATTGTCTGCTGCGGAATCGCTCTGTGCCTGTGATTCGCTCTGCTGCTGATCCTGTGCCTGTGATTCACTCTGTGTCTGATCCTGTGCCTGTGACTCACTCTGTGCCTGATTCGCTGTCGCTGTACTTGTCTGTCCGTAATTTCCGCTTATGATCGCCTGAACCTGATCCAGGTCATTGTTTGCGATCGCAGACTGTATCGCCGCTGCCACAGTCGGGTTATCCGTATTTACTCCGACATCATAGCAGACCGGCGTTGCCTGATACGTACTGGAGTTCACCTGTTCTTTTGTCGTCTCACCATTTTCGGTAACATATTTCCACAGAACCGCGGTAAGCCCCTGCAGTGCTCCCTGTGTCTGGCTTAAGTAGCCGACCGGCTGATCCGTGGCATAGAGTGCTACACCATCCGCAGTCGTTGTTCCGGTTGTCTCGCTGACGTATTCTACCGTACGATTTGGATCTCTTGTCTCATGGCCATAGATCGTGAACGTCAGCTCGCCGCCGTAAGCATAGCCGGAAATATAAATCGGGTAGTCCGTATTATTCGCAAAACGAAGATCCATCAGTCCCTCTGCGATCGCCGCATCTTTGGAAGGATCCACATAAGTAACGATCATGGTATGATTGTGGCGTTCCAGCACTTCCAGTTCTGCATTTAAAACTGCATTGTAAAGTGTTGTGGAAACCTGGCAGATACCGCCGCCGTAACTGTCTACGACTTTTCCACTCTCATAGGAAGGAGCCAGCTCGTAGCCGTTCTCTTCAGTAAACGGAACGACTGCATCCGTTACGGAGAACTCTTCTCCCGGCATCAGGATATGTCCGTTTAACTTCTCTGCACCTGTCTCTACATTTTTGTTTCTGCCTGTGGTCGATCCGTAGTATGTAGTGGCTGTTCCGAGTACATCAGTGATGCTCGCCAGATCCTCCGTTGTACACTCCGGCTCTTTGATATCGGCCGCCAGCTCGATCGTAGTATTTTTGCCGTCCCAGTCAGTTTTGAGAGATTTCAAAATCTTTTTGACCGATTTCTCCACATTCAGCTCAATTCCATTTTCGCCCTGAACGACTTCAAAAGCACCATTTTCCGTAGAAAGCTGTGCATCGGTCGGTTCCCGGTTGAAGACATCTTCTTTTTCCTCCAGAACTTTCTGGATGCTGCTTCTGTCTACAGAATAATCTATGTCATATTTTCTGGATTCATTCTCCAGATCCTTTTTGTCTTTGTAACGTTTGATGATGTTGCCGGATTTGCCAAGCTCCGCCGCCTCCTGCACAACCTCTTCATTTGCCCAGGAAAGTCCGAGATCTCCCGCACTTACCACGGTCTCCTGATCATCTACTTTTAAGGTAATGTTCGCCGCTTTCGCTTCGCTCATACCATCTTCCACTGCTTTTTTCGCTTCTTCCTGCGTCATCCCGGAGACATCCACGTCTCCGATATATACGCCCTGGCTGATCGTCTGATCAGAATCTTCGGCAGCCATAACCCCTTTCGGCAAAAAAGCAACTGCACCTGTAACAGCCAGTGCTGCCATCAGTCCTAAAACTCCGATTTTTTTCATAATAATCATTTACCTCCATATCACCTGTGTGATACTTTAAAACATTCCAATAACAGCTGCCAGCGTAGGAAGTACCATCGCGATCACGATCAGTACCACGAGAATCCCGGAAAGAATCCGTTTTGTTTTTTTGTCACGAAAATGCATCATATCAATCACCCCTTATCATTTTCCCATACTGTAATATGATTCTGTCTGTAAGCCTGGAAGCCTGACTTCTCGTCAGCAGATCCAGGGCAACATTCGTTTCTATTTTATGATATTTCATCAAATCATTCAAGTAGACTTTTTGTATTTTCGTTGCCGGTACATCTTTTCTTACCTTATAAGTAAGTTTTTTCGGCTCAAAGTAAGTTTCGTTTTCCTCAGAAAATGCTTCTGTCAGTTTCTGATACAGCCGGCTCGCCGCATCCGCATCGTCGCACGCACGGTGCCATCTCTCCTCCCGGATCTGATAATAATCACACAGATCACCTAACTTCCGGCTCGGCAGTTCCGGCAGAAATTTGCGTGCGATCGCAAGGGTATCGATCGCCATATCCGGGAAGGTTTTCCCCATGTTTGCCGCGTTTTGCTGAAGAAATCCAAAATCAAAGCCTATGTTATGCCCAAGGATCACGGATTGTCCACAGAATTCCAGAAATTCCGGCAATACTGTGTGGATTTCCCTGCCCTGCTGTGCCATTTCGGTCGTGATCCCGGTCAGCTCTGTGACATGCTCCGGAACCGGAAATCCTGGATTTACCATGGCAGTGTAGGTCTCCGTCACTTCCATATCCCGGACTTTCACCGCACCGATCTCCAGGATCGCATCTTTTCTCGGGCTCAGTCCCGTCATTTCCAGGTCAAGTGCCACATAATCTCTTATCATACCCTTTCCTCTTCCTTCCGTTCCAGAATCCGATACGTTTTTGCATCTTTTGTGAGCGGATCTCGCCTTTTATAATCAAACAGCGTCCATTTTCCCTTCGAATCGACCTCAACGTGCGTCATATTCAGGATCTGTTTCCAGCTGTAGCCTTCGTAGTCTTTCAGATAACGCTTTTCCTCCGCTTCTTTTCTGAAAAATTCCTGGATCTCGCTCTTATATCCTGAAAGATCCGCAGCCCAGGACGGACGGCTCTTGCTCTTTTCCCTCAAGTAAAGATCCATTAGAAGATCATCCTCATATTTCGGTGCATGTTCTTTCTTCACATAGGAAAGAATAAAATCGTGCAAAATATCAAAGCGTCTCATGCGTGAATGTTTCAGGCCGTTCAGAGCGTTTTCTTCATAATATTCTGCCAGTGCCTCGTACATGGCAAACGGTGTGTCAAACTCCGCCTCCAGTGCCAGCATTGTACAGCGGAATTGACAGCTGTTATAGTAAACCTCAACCATCTCTTCTATGCCTTTTAAATAGATGACTTCATCGTAAGTCAGCCAGTTTGTCGATAAAATCTCATACATAGGGCGTGTATGGTAAACGATCCCGTATTCTCCTGCCTTCTCATGCATTTTTGAGCCTTTTAAGACTTTCAGAAAACCAAGCTGGAACTGCTGCGGCCGCAGGCGGTAGACATCGTTGAAGGATTTTTTGAAGCTCTCCAGATTCTCATACGGCAGCCCGGCGATCAGATCCAGATGCTGATGGATATTTTCGGCACTTGCCACCCGCTGCACTTTCTGTGTAACCATATCAAAATCCATTACACGGTCGATCTCATGGATGGTCTGCATGTTTGTGGACTGCACACCAATCTCGAGCTGGGCAAGTCCCGGCCGGAATGTGGCAAGCAGACCCATTTCTTCTTCATTTAAAATATCTGCCGCAATCTCAAAATGGAAGTTTGTGATGCCATTGTCATGCTCTTTGATGTAACGCCAGATTGCCATGCTGTGTCTGTGATTGCAGTTAAACGTCCGGTCCACAAACTTGACCTGCGGCACTTTATGATCCAGGAAAAACTGCAATTCCTTCTCTACCAGCTCCATGCTTCGAAGCCGCACTCGCTTATCGATCGAAGAAAGGCAATAACTGCACGAAAACGGGCAGCCTCTGCTCGTCTCATAATAGAGAATACGATTCTCAAACGGCATCATATTTTCATATTCTTCATATATAAAAGGAACTTCATCCAGACTGATTGGTGCCTGCGGCAGTCCCTGACTGATCTCCCCTTTCGGGTCTCGCCATACAATACCATGGCACTCGTCCAGTTTGTTCACCGCCTCTTTGCCATATATCTGGTAAAGTCCGGCAAGTTCACAAAAAGTCCGCTCACCCTCGCCTTTCATAATGCCGCGAAATTCCGGATGCTTCGCCAGAAATTTCTCTGCATCATAGGAAACCTCCGGTCCGCCTCCCCAGATTTCCAGATCCGGCAGAACCTTGTACAGATCTGCTGCAATATCCTGAACAAACTCCAAATTCCAGATATAGCAGGAAAATGCCACCACATTCGGCTTTCTCTGATAAATATCCATCAGAATATCGTCTCGTCGGTGATTGATCGTATATTCCGTAAGTTCCACCTCAATTCCTCTCTTTGCCGCATAACTTTTCAGGCAGTACACCGCAAGATTGGAATGTATATATTTCGCATTGATTGCGACCAGCAATATTTTCATGCCATCCTCCTGATACAGGCAACTCCCTGCACTTCAAGCCGAACGCCGGACATTACCTGATTTGATTAAACTTCCTGTTCATCCGCTCTCTTCCCCCGGATGTTTTTCAACTAAGTATCACGCAAAGAAATACATCTGTCAAGCGGATTCCGAATTCTCCTTTTGCATCGAATCGTCGCAAAAATTTAAACTTTTTATTTTTTTGAAATTTTTTAAAATTTCCTGTTGACAAATGCATATTTCTATTGTATTATATGACCTGTGAGTTGCGGAACACAACTTACAAACACAAAGAAATGCGCGAGTGGCTCAGTTGGTGGAGCGCGACCTTGCCAAGGTCGAGGCCGCGGGTTCGAGTCCCGTCTCGCGCTTTTATTTTTTATTCTTTTGCTTTATCGCTTTAATTCATTAAATCACTCATAATACCTGTCATACCAAATCCGAAATCCGCCAGCTTTCCCAAAACCGTATTTTCCGTCTTATCCCGCATTCTTCCCTGACAGCAGAAAAACCCGGGAACCTTTTATCTTAATCAAAAGAAAGGCTTCCGGATTTTTTTATCTTATCAACTGTTTTTATTTTCTTATTCCCCGTGTCGGAGCACAATCCCGGACAGCGGCGGCAATGTCAGCTCAATTTTTCCGCCATGCACTTCTGTAAAGTACTGCTCGGTCGTATAGCCCTGTGCATGCGTCAGCATCAGGCGTTCCATTTTACAGTTATGCTGCGGCACATTTACCTGCCATACAGACAGGGTGATCGTCTGCTCATTCAGATCGTTGTTAAATGCCACAACCATCTGCTCGTCCTGCGAGAATCTTCCATAAGAAAGTACGTTATGTCTCTGCTCCAGGAATTTCAGGGAGCCATGTGTCAGCACAGGACATGCTTTGTGGATACGGATCATTTCTTTGTGGAATGTGATCAGGTCGTGATTTTCCTCGCCCCACGGATAGGTCCTGCGGTTGTCCGGATCGGTAAATCCACAGACTCCGGCCTCATCGCCGTAATAGATCGTCGGTGCTCCCGGCCAGGTCATCTGCATCACAACGGCCTCACGCATGACCGCCACGTTGATATCCTGGGAGGCTGCCTCATATCCCAAGTTCGCCACACGCCCTACTTTGTGGTTCGTTCTGGTCAGGAAACGAGAATGGTCATGGTTGGAAAGCTCGTTCATCGCCACCTGAAGCGATGGTGCCAGAAAGCTTGCCATATGATGACGCATTGCTCCGGTAAATGCTGCTTCATTGCCGAGCAGGTCGCCGCGGAACTCATCGCTGTGCTTTTCCATTCCGGTAAAGAACCAGGTCAGTGGCTCCATAAAGGCATCATAATTCATAACAGTATCCCATTCATCACCGCAAAGCCAGGACTTGGCATCGCCGTAATGTTCTGCCAGAATGATCGCATTCGGATTGGCCTCTTTTACGACTTTGCGGAATTCTTTCCAGAACTGATGGTTATATTCATTGGAAAATCCAAGGTCAGCAGCCACATCCAATCTCCAGCCATCGACATTGAACGGCGGGGAAACCCATTTCTTTCCGATCTCCAGAATATAATCGTGCAGCTTCGGTGACTGCTCATAGCAAAGCTTCGGCAGGGTATCATGTCCCCACCAGCCATCGTAATTCGGGTTGTACGGCCATGCCTGGTCGTTATTGAATTTGAAAAAACTGCGATAAGGACTGTCTGCGGAAACATAAGCTCCCGGTTCATACCCTTCCTGATTCTCATAAATCTGCTCACGGTCCATCCATTTATTAAAGGAACCGCAGTGGTTGAACACACCGTCCAGGATCACTTTCATGCCCCTGCGGTGAATTTCTTCGACCAGCTGAACAAAAAAAGTGTTGCTGGACTCCAGGTTTGCTTTGTCGGTTACTCGTTTGATGTATTTAGAAGCATGGGCATTGATCGTATCCCCGTCCTTCAGAGTCTCGCCACCGTCGCTTACGATCTTTCCATAGTGCGGATCAATGTAATCATAATCCTGGATATCGTATTTATGGTTGGACGGTGAGACAAAGATTGGGTTGAAATAAATAACATCCACGCCAAGATCCTGCAGATAATCCAGCTTGTTCATCACGCCTTGAAGGTCACCGCCGTAAAATTCACGCACGCCCATAAAGGATGGGTTCTTCCGCCAGTCAGTCACCTTCCGGGAGTAGTCGCCGATGTAATAGTACTCGCAGTCTTCGACGGTATTGTTCGTGTCCCCGCTTGAAAAACGATCCACAAAGATCTGGTACATAACAGCACCTTTTGCCCATTCCGGCGTGTGGAAACCCGGTGCGATCGTAAAATCATAGACATCGAGGCGATCCCTGGATACACCGATCTTGTTGTAGAAACATCGGATCTTGCCAGCATGTATCTCAAAAAAATAGTGGATGGATTCCTCCGGCATGACCAGACGGATTTTGAAATAATCAAAATCTCCTTCTGATTTTTCGTATTCCATAGCAAGATGCCTGTCATTGCTTACCAGATATACTTTATCAACATTATCTTTCCAGGTTCGGAAACGTATCGTAACAATGTCGCCCGGATCAGGTTCCATCGGTGTTACATAATTTGCCGTCTCATCGCTGAAAAGTGCATTCGGTTTAAACACAGGACGCATCTGCAGCACATACTGACGAAGCTTATCCTGATATTCTATATTTGCTAAGTTCATATTTTCCTCCTAAGAAGACCAGGAGCGTCTTCACACACCCGGATCACGTTCTTACGGCTCTTTTGCGGTCATTTTAAAGAAAACGCCTGCAAGACGTTCATAACCTGCATTCAAACTGTAGAATTATTACTATCTTACACCATATTTTTCAAATTCACAACGAAATAATCCAGAAAAGGGAAAAAGACAGTTCATATGAACTGTCTTTCTTTGGAGAAGGTATTTCTTCTTATGGGGTGTAGCAAAAACTATATAATGTATTGGGGGTTTTACGAGTAATAATATACCACAGGTACAAATTTAAGTGTGCATAATCTTCACAAAATCTGAAATTATTTTTTATGCATTTTCACCAAAAAGGCTTTCAAATTCTTCCCTGCCAATTTTTTCTTTCTCGATCAGAAGCTGTGCACAGCGATGTAAAACATCCATATGCTCCTGAAGAAGTTCTTTTGCTTTTGCATAAGACTCATCAATGATGTTTTTTACTTCACCGTCGATCAGTGCAGCTGTCTGGTCTGCGTAACCCTTTGTATGTGCCAGGTCGCGTCCGATAAAGACTTCATCGTCATCGCTTCCATAATGGATCAGACCGACTTTGTCCGACATACCGTACTGTGTGACCATGGCTCTTGCCATCTGCGTTGCCTGTTTGATATCCTGAGATGCTCCGGTCGTCACATCGCCAAAGATCAGTTCTTCTGCAACGCGTCCGCCAAAGTCCACGATGATATTCTGCAGCATTTTCTTTTTGCTGTTGAACATCTCATCTTCACCCGGAAGCGGCATCGTATAACCGGCTGCCCCCATTCCGGTCGGGATCACGGAGATCGTATGGACCGGTCCCATATCCGGCAGCACATGGAACAGGATCGCATGACCTGCCTCGTGGTAAGCGGTGATCTTCTTTTCTTTCTCGCTGATGATCCGACTCTTTTTCTCCTCGCCGATGCCGACTTTGATGAAGGCACGGCGGATATCTTCCTGCATGATATAGGCACGTTTTGCCTTTGCCGCATAAATTGCCGCCTCATTCATCAGGTTTTCCAGATCTGCCCCGGTAAATCCTGCGGATGTTCTGGCAATCTCTTTGAGATCTACGTCCTCTCCAAGCGGCTTGTTTTTGATATGGACTGCCAGGATCTCTTCTCTTCCGCGTACATCCGGTCGTCCGACGCCGATCTTGCGGTCGAAACGTCCCGGTCTTAAGATCGCCGGATCGAGGATGTCCACACGGTTTGTCGCCGCCATCACGATGATGCCTTCGTTGTATCCGAAACCATCCATCTCAACGAGCATCTGGTTCAGCGTCTGCTCACGTTCATCGTGACCGCCGCCTACGCCGGCTCCTCGTCTTCTGGCAACTGCATCGATCTCATCGATAAAGATGATACACGGTGCATGAAGTTTCGCCTCGGTAAACATATCACGCACACGGGATGCACCGACACCGACAAACATTTCCACGAAATCGGAACCGGAAATGCTGAAGAACGGAACACCCGCTTCTCCTGCCACGGCTTTCGCCAACAGGGTCTTACCGGTTCCCGGAGGGCCGACAAGCAGCACACCTTTCGGGATACGTGCTCCGACCTGGAGATATTTTTTCGGTTCTTTCAGGAAATCGACAATCTCCTGCAGATCTTCTTTTTCTTCCTGAAGACCGGCAACATCTTTAAACGTAACTTTGCTGTTGTCCGGCATGGTCAGGGTTGCACGGCTTTTGCCGAAATTCATCATCCGGGCATTGCCTCCCGTCGCCTGACGGCTGCCCATCGTGAAAAAAACCATAAAAATCACACAAATCAGAAGCATCGGCAGTACCGTCGTCATAAAAATGCTCTCTTTTTCAACTGTGACCCTGTATGGAATCTGCTTCTGATCCAGAAGCTCTTCTGCCTTTGTCACATCAGAAACATCAAGTGTCAGATTTTCGCCTTGTTTCATATGAATAGTAAGTTCTCCTGTCACTCCCTGAGAATTCTGTCTGATCTCTACGCCGCTGACCTTATTCTGTGCGACATATTTCTGGAACTGTGAATAGGTGACTCCTGTATTCTCTACGAGGTTGCCCCGGATATAATTGATCCCCAGAACCACAATGATCGCAATAATAACATAGAAGATACTCCCTTTTAGAACATTCTTCAATTCGGGTTCCCCTTTCTACTGCTCTACCACTCCGATGAACGGAAGGTTGCGGTATTTCTGGGCATAATCCAGACCATATCCTACAACAAATTCATCCGGAATGTTGAAAGCAACATAATCTACCTTTACATCTGTCACTCTGCGTTCCGGTTTGTCCAGAAGCGTACACAGACGGATGCTTGCCGGGTTTCTTTTCTTCAGGATCTCGATCAGATAACTTAAGGTACGTCCGGAATCAATGATATCTTCTACGATCAGGACATCTTTTCCTTCCAGCGGCTCATCCAGGTCTTTGATGATCTTTACGATACCACTTGATTTTGTCTCCGAACCGTAGCTGCTCACGGACATAAAATCGAGAGATACCGGAACGGTGATTCTCTTTGCCAGTTCACAGGTGAAAAATACGCCGCCTTTGAGCACGCAGATCATATGAACGGACTTGCCGGCATAATCTTTGCTGACCTGCTCACCGATTTTTTTGATTTTTTCATTTACTTCTTCTTCTGTCAACAGTACACGAATCTTATCTTCCATTTTAGTTCTCCTTATCTATTTGTATTTGCAGAATCCTTTTTGTACGTTCTGTTACCTTGTATGCCTCACTGATCCGGTATCCGACCACCCAAAGAATATGGGAGCCGTCCGCAATGAGCGGTATCTCATCCCGTCTCTCTCGCAGGATCTTCTCATCGATCATATACCTTTTCAGAGGCTTTGTCCCGCCTTCTGCATGCACACTGAGAGTATCGCCCGCCTGACGCGTACGAATCTCCAGTCTATGGTTTATGGTATCATAATCAAACCATTTTGTACACTTCTTTTGCGGAATTATTTGCTTTTCATAAGAAAAAACATCGGCTGTAATACGAAGATCTCTCCACCCTGTCACACCCGGGATCTGCAAATTTTCTCCCCTGCACTTTGCAGCTTCATTTCCCTTTTTTCTTATTGATCTGTTTTTCTCAAAAACAAGAAATTCATTTTTATTTACGGCACGTATGCCGCCCGGAAGATTTAATGATTTTCCATTCTGAGCGGCTGCAAGCTCCAGAAGTGCCCCGATATGCCGGCGGCTGACATCTTTCTGACCGGTGATCATTTTTTCCAGGCAAAATCTTATCAGATATTCCTGCATCAGATGCTCCTGACGGCAGAATCCTTCCCGCTCAAGAAATACTTCCGACTCCGCTTTTTCCTCATAATGTACGTAACGCTCTGCAAGTTTCTGCACCTGGCTCTGGATATAATCCTCTGCCTCCTGAAGCCGCAGCCCTGCCTGTGCGATATGGCTCGCTGCCTGTCCGTTCACGCCCTGTGCAAGCAGCGGCAGGATCTCCAGGCGGATCCTGTTTCTCGTGTACTCAGTCTGACGGTTCGTCTCATCCGTCCGCCATGTGATCTGACGCCCCCGAAGTGCCTCCTCGATCTCGCTTCTTCTGGTATTTAAAAGCGGGCGGATAATGTTTTCACGCACCGGACGGATCCCGCCAAGTCCTCGAAGACCGCTTCCCCTTGCGAGATTCATCAGGATCGTCTCTGCCTGGTCATCCAGATTGTGGGCAACGGCAATCTTGCAGTTTGACCTGCCGCTCTTTTTTGCCGCCTGCTCAAAGGCCTGATAGCGGGCTTTCCGCCCTGCCTCCTCGACCGTCAGGCTGCTTTCCTGTGCCATCTTTTTAATATCACAGGAAACCAGGTGAAACGGTACACCATATTCTTTGCAGAGGTTTTCCACATAGTTCGCATCTGCAAGGCTGTCCTGTCCACGGATCCCATGTTCGATGTGCACAACTTCCATGGAAAACGGGATCTCTTTCTGATATGCAAGCAGTTCAAAGAAAAGGCAGACAGAATCTGCTCCCCCCGAAACTCCGGCAATGACAAAATCTCCCGGCATGATCATCTTCTGTTCTCTGATAAAATTCTGTACCTGTCTCATATGTTCTCTCTATCTTCTTCTCATACCGCCCACCAGAACGGTCATATCATCTCTTGCCTGTTGCCTGTCCGACTGCAATACATAGTTCAGCAGGGATCTGGCAAGTTCTTTTGCATTTTCCGTTTCACTTTGCAGAAGATAATCTTTGATCATCTCCTCCGCATCCATCTGCGGCAGGGCATCCATCACGCCATCGGACACCATGACGATATAATCGCCCTCTTCGAGCCGCTTTTTGGTGCACTCATAATCCACATCCTGAAGGATCCCCATCGGCATGCTGGTCGACGTGATCGTCTCAACCCAGTGTTTTCGCTTCAGAAAGGTCGTTGAAGCACCGATTTTTAAGAATTCACATTCTCCGGTGTAAAGATCTGCCATGCACAGATCCACCGTCGCCGAACTCTGCCCTTCTGTCTGCAAAAGCATCGAACTGTGGATCAGGCGAATCGCCGTCTCTTTGTCAAAACCGCTGCCAAGAAACTGCTCCAGCAGATCGATCACTGCCTCGCTTTCTTTGTATGCCGCAAGACCGGAACCCATCCCGTCTGAAATGCTGAGGATCATCTGACCGTCCGCCGCTGGAAACAGGGAAAAATTGTCACCGGAGATCACTTCTCCGTCCCTGGCGATCCTCGCCACACCGCCGGTCATGTAATACTGTGGTTCCGTGGAAAATAAAATGGTACTGTACTCATAATTTACTACGGTTTTCCCCTGTTCATCCGGCATCAGCCTCGTCCCGAACGCTGCCGACAGAAGTCCTGCCACTTCTTTTGTGCGGATGCATCTGCCCTTCTTTGCCGTGCGGAGTGTCACATAGAGCTGTATATTTCTTGGCTGCCGGATACACCAGATATCCTTGAGGATCATCCCGTGCATCCGCAGGCGGATGTCTGCCTGCTGGCGGATACTCCCGTCTACGCGTCTGACATCGCAGATATGCCCCGCCGCCTTCCGTATGATGCACGCCGTCTCATGGAGCTGGTCCGCCGCCGCACTTCTGCTCTCCATCAGGCGATTGTGCCACAGCATATCCATTCTCGCTTTTTCAATCTGATCTGCCACCGCTTCGAAAAAGAAGTCTCCGTGCAGACATTGTTTCTGAAGTGCCTCTTTTCTGCCATTGTTCAGCTCTTTCCCCTGGATAATGCTCTCTGCGATCCGGTTGAATCTGCAGATCCCCGTTTCACTTCCATAGTCCCAGCACTGCGCTGCGGCCGAACAGCTGCGGCAGACGCTCGTCTGCACCCGAAAGAGCACCTCATCCATATCCTGCCCGGAAAGTTCCTCCTTTTTGGTAACCATGCCCTGAAACATCCCGGAAAGCTGTTCGAAAGAATCTGCACAACGCAGCAGCTCGCTTCTCCCAAGCTCGCCCGCCGGCAATGTGATCTCATCCCGGTTCAGCCACTCCATACTGACCACACGGATGATCTCCCACAAAAGCCAGAAGCTGCTGACCATCAGTGTAATAATGATAAAATCCCCCATACTGCCTCCTCACACAGCCTTTTCCACGCTGCTTTAACGGATTCAGTATAGCGAATGGCTCCGGAAAATTTTGTCAAAGGCGGTACGCCTCCAAAAAAAGTTTTCGACAAAAAAGAAAGGAAGCTTATCACGCTGCCTTTCTCCTTTTTCTTTAGTTCTCTTCTGGTTTAAAAATAATCTCATCTTCATAGACCAGACCAAGCTTGTCCTTGGCAACCTGCTCCGCATACTCATCTGTCTGCATATAAGCTTCCAGATCAGCAATGTCCTGCGTGCGGGCTTCTTCTGCATCGATCTTGTTCTGCAGCTGTGCCAGCTCTTCGACATATGCCGCATTTCTCTGATCCATTGTATGGCCTCTCAGCAAAAATACTGCAATCAGCACAACAATCACAGTAGAGATGCCAAGCTTTCCTCTTCTCTGTGCCGCATCTCTCCTTCTGCGTGTCTGTTTTCTTTTTTTCATATACCCTTCCCGACTTTCTGACTTACTTTTTGACTATGACCATTCTAACCTGTTTTATCTTCTTTTTCAATGCTTTCCTGACCATTTTTCTCAATTTTTTGACCGATTTTCCGGCAGGCATCAAAATCAGCCGGAAAAGACCGGCAATCATGCGGGAAAGAAAGCCGAAAAAAGTCGAAAATACGAGAAGGATCCTCCGACTGAGCAGCAAAATATAAAAAAGCATCCCCAGAATCAGTGCCGCCAGCACATACCCCCGGATCTGCCCATAATTCCGATCACGGAACATCAAAAACACAAAAATCCAGGCGAACATCCAGTAAAAAAAGTCTTCTGCTGCGACAAGCCGGCCCCCGTGCGGAAATCCTCTGCGAAACGCACGCAGGATATCGTAACCCAGCATGATACCTGCTCCTTTTGCAAAGGCCAGCACAAAAAAGAGGGCCTCTGCTGCGATCACCGTGTGCATTACCGGAACAGCCGTCCAAGAAAGGAGGTATCTTTTCCGTTCTCGCCTTTCTGTTCGGAATAAACAAAGCTGTCAATCTTTCCCTCGATATCCACTTCGCCTTTTTCCAGTGTCAGTCGGTTCATATGAAGCTCCTGTCCGCGTATCATCAGCATCCCCTGTGTCGTCTGGAGTACGATCTCATTTAAATCAAAAGAAAGCACATCCGATACCCCGCTGATGGTGCCGCTGTGCCTTCCCTGGATCATTACCCTGTGTGCTGTTCCCTGAGCCTGTTTTTCGTCCATGCCATTCTCCATACACTCTTTGCAAAAGTATATGAAGCTCCACTTTTGTTTATGCCAGCGTAAAAAAGCTCACATCCGGAAGCTACAGGTATTTATAGAGTTCTGCCGCATTATCCTTTTTGACTGTCTCCTGCACATCCAGGACTTCTACTTTTACGGCTTTTGTTCCAAACTGGATCTCGATCACATCGCCTGCCTTGACTGCCGCAGATGCTTTTGCCGTTCTTCCGTTGATCAGAACTCTTCCGGCATCACAGGCTTCATTCGCAACGGTACGTCTTTTGATCAGTCTGGAAACCTTTAAAAATTTATCCAGTCTCATAGTCATTTCTCCTTTTGCTGATAAGAAAAAAACTGCCGCAGAAATGTTCCGCGACAGCTGATGATTCCAAATACAGGAATTAGTTGTTGATCATATCTTTCAGTGCTTTGCCTGCTTTGAATTTCGGAGCTTTGGAAGCTGCGATCGTCATCGGTTCGCCGCTCTGAGGATTTCTTCCTTCTCTTGCTGCTCTTTCGGATACTTCAAAAGTACCAAAGCCTACCAGCTGTACTTTTTCACCTTTTTTCAGTTCATCTGCAACGATATCTGTGAAAGCTTTCAGTGCCTTTTCTGCATCTTTTTTGGATAATTCTGTCTGTTCAGCGATAGCTGCTACTAATTCTGTCTTATTCATGGACCTTTCCTCCTGTAATTGCTGTTTTGATTCCTGAGAACAAGGCTGCGGCATCCCGTCCGCTCATCGCTTCCAGAACACAACAGCCTTGTTGGCTATGTTTATTTATAATCGTTATCCCCATATTTGTCAAGGGATTTCTGTAAATGTTCTATGATCTGCTGTGTTGCCAGATAAACTGCTCTTTCCTGAGCTTTTTTCTGATCTTCTGCCATACCTGCCTTCTCAATCTGCTTGATCTCCTTCCAACTGTCCGCATGTCCGCCTAAAAGCTCATAGCTCTCCTCTCCGAAAACATGCGGATGACGGCGGATCATTTTTTCGCTGATGCTCTGCACGACATCATTGATCGTAAAAAGACCTTCTTCTGCTGCGATCTGGCTCTGTATCACAACCTGAAAGAGCATATCTCCAAGCTCTTCGCAGAGATTGGACGCATCTTTTGTCTGCTCATAAAGATCGATCGCCGCCACTGCCTCAGCTGTCTCTGATAGCATATAGGGCTTCAGGCTTTGATGCGTCTGGGAAAGATCCCACGGGCAGCCGCCCTCTTTCTTTCGCAGCATTTCCGTGATCTGACAGAAATCATCAAAATCATATGTTTTTGCCATTTTACAGCATTTCCTGGATCATAGCTACAACCTGTTTACCAAGAGCTGCGGATTTTGCATCTGCATCTTCCAGGGATGTGCCCTTTACGCCATAGTAGAATTTTACTTTCGGCTCAGTTCCGGACGGTCTCACGCACAACCATGCTTCATCACTCAGATCATAATACAGAACATTTGAGGACGGAAGACCGGTCTTTGTCATTTCGCCGCTTTCCATGTTTTTGATGGTATCTTTCTTGTAATCTCTTGCAGAAAGCACTTTGTAGCCTGCAATCTCGGACGGTGTCTCATTTCTGAGGGTCTCCATGATCTCCTGAATCTTCTGAAGTCCTTCGATACCTTTCAGTGTGATCGCCTGGATGTCATCTTTGTAGTAGCCGTATTTCTCGTACATATCGATCATGGCATCCCACAGTGTCTTACCCTGTGTCTTATAGTAAGCTGCTGCTTCACACAGAGCCATCGTTGCAACGATCGCATCTTTGTCTCTTGCATGTGTTCCGATCAGGCAGCCATAGCTCTCCTCGAATCCGAAGAGGTAGGTTCCTTTTCCACTCTGTTCAAAACCAAGGATCTGCTGTCCGATGTATTTGAATCCGGTCAGGACTTCGATGAAACGCAGTCCGTAGGATCTGGCGATCGTTCCTGCCATGTTTGTAGTAACGATCGTGCTGACTACTGCTCCGTCTTCCGGAAGGCTGCCGTTTGCTGCCTTTCTCTGGCTCAGCTCGTATTCTTCAAGCAGGCATCCGGACATATTTCCGGTCAGAGTATGGTATACACCATCTTTGTCTTTGACATGCACACCGAGACGGTCTGCGTCCGGATCGGTTGCCAGAACCAGGTCTGCATCGACTTCTTTTGCAAGTTTCAGTCCCAGTTCGAAAGCTTCTTCTGCTTCCGGGTTCGGATAACTTACCGTCGGGAAATCGCCGTCCGGCAGTTCCTGCTCTTTTACTACATATACATGCTCAAAGCCAAGCTCTTTTAAGACGCGTCTTGCCGGGATATTGCCGGTACCGTGCAGCGGTGTGTAAACGATCTTGAGATCTTTGCTGACTTCACGGATGGAATCCCAGTGGATCACCTGGCTCTTCAGTGCTTCAATATACGGATCATCGATGTTCGCACCGATCACTTCGTAAAGTCCTGCTGTGACTGCTGCATCTTTGTCCATTGTTTTTACGTTTGCATAGTCGGTAACTGCTTTTACTTCAGCCATGATACCGGTGTCGTGAGGCGGTGTGATCTGTGCTCCGTCCTCCCAGTAAACTTTATAGCCATTGTATTCCGGCGGATTATGACTTGCTGTGACATTGATACCTGCCGTACATTTCAGTGTACGCACAGCAAAGGACAGCTCCGGAGTCGGTCTCAGTGACTCAAACACATAAGCCTTGATGCCGTTTGCAGCCAGGCACAGTGCTGCTTCATCTGCAAATTCCGGTGACATATGTCTGGAATCGTAAGCGATCGCTACGCCTTTTTCCTGTGCTCCTACTGACTTGATATAGTTTGCAAGTCCCTGTGTAGCTTTACGCACAGTATAAACGTTCATACGGTTTGTACCTGCCCCGATGATACCTCTTAAACCGGCAGTACCAAACTCCAGATCCGCATAAAAGCGTTCTTTGATTTCTTTTTCGTCTCCCTCAATTGCTCGCAGTTCTTCCTTTGTAGCTTCGTCAAAGTATGGATTTGCGAGCCACTCTTCATAGACCTTTTTATAATCCATTGTGCTACCTCCATTAAAATATTCAATAGGTGGCTATATTATATAATAAAAAGGTCTAAAAAGAAACCTCTAATGCAGAAACTTTACAAATTCTCGCCGTTTTTTTTCCTGCATATCGAGAATTTCCAGCTTCTGAAGGCTTTTTTCCGGTATCCAGGTTTTGCGGCTGTTGAAATAATGGTTGGCAAGCTTCCAGAATTTTTCCGGATAGGCGAGTCTTATACAAAAATTTTCAAATTCTGCATCGCCAAGCGGACGCACTTCCTGATATGCATGGATCATCTCCATGCCAAGCTTCTGATTCCAGCCCTGCTTTTCCATGATCTTGCGGAAAAACTGATAAAAATCGGAGATCTGTACATCAAAACAGCATCTCGCAAAATTGACTGCCACCGCTCCTTCCCGGTCAAAAAACAGGTTATGTTGACTGTAATCCCCATGGCAGACCCGTCGCTCCCGTATGCACTGCCGATGCAGAGCATATGAACTGCTGGCACATACCCGTCTGGTTACTTCTTCTGCCTGAGCCATAAATTCCGGATACAGTTCCAGGAAACGGCTCTCAAAAGCGGTCTTTTTCTTTCGTGTCCGCATGAAATTCCGCACCTTTTTCAGCTCTTTTGTGTGCCGCTCAATCTCCTCGTCAAGCGGCTCTGCTATATACTCTAAATTTTTTCTGATTTTTTTCTCTTCTGCCGGATCTGTCTCATCCGTCTGTGCCGCCGCCATCTGAAATTCCTGTATTTCCGGCAGACGCAGGACATTGTGCAGCCTTGCAAGATAATGCACCGCCCCTACAATATCTTCCCGGCTTTTCGTATCACACTCACGCCCAGAAAACCATTTTTTGACCACGTACCCGTTGCCGTAGCGGTCAGAAGTGACCAGATTTCCTTCGGTATTTTCCAGGAGCAGATCGCAGCGTATCCCTCTTTCTGTCAGGAAAAAAAGCACTCTGTTCTGAAAAAACAGCCGCTCCTGCGAACCGGAAAATTCAGTCACCTGAACAAGCCCTCTGTCCGTATCACAAAGAAAGGAGCCACGCCCCCGCCTTGTGCTTTGCACATGCAGGTCGTACTGCTCCAAAATCACCAGATCTTTTTCATTCACTTTTGATCCCCCCACAATTCCTCTCAATAAAACCAGCTATTAAGATCAAAAATGCCACACGAATTGTTCCTTACTTCGTACTCTCACAATTCTGGCACCTAAAGCTACTCTATCTTATGAAATGCAGGGGGCAAATATACGGGAAGTTATCCTTCGGTATTTCGCAGTTCTCTGCTTTTTCCGATCAGCCATTCCCGCTCATTTCGCTGCGGCTCCTCTAATACCAGCTCCAGCAGCTTTGCAAGGATCTCGCCCATTTCTTTGCCCGGCTTCATGCCGTCTTCAATCAGATCTTTTCCGCTGATCTTCAGATCTTTGATGCAAAGGCACTGCTGTTTCTCTAAAATGGTGTGATACAGGGCTGTCAGCTCTTTTAAATAAGCTTTCTTCTCCGGCTGCCACTTCGGGGACTGAGCCAGGGTATCTGCCATTTTCAGTTTCAGAACCTCTGCAAAAGCGTCTGCCCCGACTTTGCTCACTGCTCTTCGCACCGATTTTTCGGTCAGTTCCGGCCGCAGATCGTGGTATCGCACATAAACTTTGACTTTATTTAAAGTGTCGTTGTCGAATTTAAGACGATGCATGATATCATTTGCAAGCTCGGCACTGATCTTTGCATGCCCGTGAAAATGGTCGATCCCGTCTGCGTCCGTGGTATGTGTCTGCGGCTTGCCGAAATCGTGAAACAATGCCGCCAGACGCAGCGTTTTGTCTGCCTCTATGTTCCTTAAGGCTTCCAGCGTATGTTCTCCGACGTTATAGCAGTGATGCGGGTTATTCTGCGGTGTCTCCATCGTGCGGTCAAACTCCGGCAGAACAACTGCCGTGATGCCGTACTCCCAGGCATACCTCAGATAATCCGGATGCGGGGAAACCAGCAGTTTGACCAGCTCCGTCTGGATACGCTCGGCACTGATCTTTGAGAGCGTCCCCGCCAGCTTTTTCGCCGCTTCTGCCGTGTCCGGATCGACTGTAAATCCGAGCTGTGCCGAAAAACGGACAGCACGCATGATACGCAGTGCATCTTCTCCGAAACGTTCTTCGGCATTGCCGACGCAGCGGATCACTTTCTGCTCGATGTCCGCTCTTCCGCCGAACACGTCCACAAGACCCTCGCTGTCATTATACGCCATGGCGTTGATCGTAAAATCACGGCGACGCAGGTCTTCTTCCAGATTTGCCGTAAAAGTCACTTCTTTTGGATGTCTTGCATCCTCATATTCTCCATCCACACGATAGGTCGTCACTTCATAACCTTCTTTTCCCATCAGAACGGTTACCGTTCCGTGCTGGATCCCGGTATCGACCGTGCGTGGGAACAGTTTCTTGACCTGCTGCGGTGTCGCAGAAGTCGTGATATCCCAGTCATTTGGTATCCGTCCGAGAATCGAATCACGCACGCAGCCGCCGACCGCATAGCCTTCATATCCATGTTGTTCCAGTGTTTCGATGATCTGTTTCACATCATCCGGAAGTGTGATCTTCATTCTCTTATTTCCCCTTTCTGTTATTCTGTCTGTAATTTTTCCAGGTACTTTCACAGTCTGGACGTAAAATCCACGGAACTGTTTTCTGCAATTCCACCTGTCTCTGTCTCAGAGCAGAATTACCGGAATGTAAAAAACAAAATCACCAGGATACCAAGTACGATACGGTACCAGCCGAAAATCTTGAAATCGTGCTTTCTTATGTAATTCATCAGAAATTTGATCACCAGAACCGATACAACAAATGACACTGCCATACCGACCAGCAGGATCATCATTTCTGCCCCTGAGAAAGCCAAACCAAATTTCAAGATCTTTAAAAGGCTGGCTCCTGCCATGACCGGAACGGCCAGGAAAAAGGTAAACTCTGCTGCAGTTGTTCTGGAAAGTCCGATCAGGATACCGCCAAGAATGGTCGCACCGGATCTGGAAGTTCCCGGAAAAATGGCCGCAATCAGCTGGAAAAGTCCGACCAGCATCGCATCCCGGTATGTGATCTGGGCAATACTGGTGATGCGTGCTTTTTTTGTCTGATTTTTATTTTCGATCACAATAAATAAAATACCAAACACGATCAGTGCCGTTGCTACCGTCTGGTAATTGTAAAAAAGCTCGTTGATCTGGTCGTCAAACAAAATACCGACCACCGCCGCCGGAATGCAGGCTGCGATTACTTTGAACCACATAGAAAATACGTCTTTGCGGATCGTGTCTTCGCCCTTTTTAAAGGAGAACGGAAACAGCTGATTCCAGTAGAGCATTACGACCGCAAGGATCGCTCCAAGCTGGATCACTACCAGAAATACTTCCAGAAACTCTTTTGACACGTTCAGTTTGATCAGCTCATCGAGAATGATCATATGACCGGTGCTGCTGACCGGAAGCCATTCTGTGATTCCTTCCACGATTCCGAACAGGATCGCTTTTATGATTTCTGACATCTTCATCTTCCTTTCTTTCTGCTGTTTTGTGGCTTCCCAATAAAGGATTTCCTACCTTTTTTATCAGGATTCATGCCCGGAAACAGTATCAGTATAACCGATATACAGGTGCAAAACAATACACAATTCTCTTGACATTTGCGGTGGTTAAATCTATAATATCCGTTGAGGGATTTATTGGATGAAAGTAATTCACTAGTTATTAGAGATTATACTCACCCCTATATAATCTGTAATAACTGGTGGATTTTTTTAACTCAAAAGTCCACAATAAAATTTTATTATCTAATGGAGGTACCATCATGAACAAAGGTACAGTAAAATGGTTCAACGCTGAAAAAGGTTACGGATTTATCACAGGTGAAGACGGAAACGATGTATTTGTACATTTCTCCGCTATCCAGGGTGAAGGCTTCAAATCTCTTGACGAAGGTCAGGCAGTAACTTATGATTTAACAGAAGGTGCTCGCGGAATGCAGGCAGCTAACGTTGTTAAATGCTAATTGATCGGATGAACTGAAGATTCTCCAAAAAATACCGCTTCTCATTCATAAACAAATGAGGAGCGGTATTTTTCATTATGTCTTATGCCAGACATCAGGGAAGTCCTTTAAAATCCGGGCTTCCCTTTTTCTCTGATTTTCAAGAATGCCTCTGGCATTCTTGCTGCCAGTCCTGAAATTAAGAATCACTTCACAATCAGACAGTCTGTTTTACATCTGCCACATATTTCTTGATGTTTGACGCATTCACGTATTTCTTTGCTTTTGTGCCGTCTGTCACCACCAGTGTCGGTGCCTGCATGATGCCGTATTTTCTTACAAGATCCTGATTTTCCTCTGCATCGATGATCTGATAATCTTCTCCTTTGAGAATCTCTTTTGCGATCTTGCAGTTCGGACAGGTCTTTGTCGTGAACAGGTATTTCACGCTCTCCACCGGCTTGATCTCAACATCTTCTTTGCGTACAGTCACAAGGCTGGTCTTGACTTTTTTCATACAGGAATGCTCTACATCATAAAGTTTACGATTTTTGTACTCCTGTGTCTTGCCGTCATTCCAGTTCTGAACCGGACGGTAGTAACCGGTGATCCTGCTGTAAACTTCGGATTTCTTACCGCAGATCGGGCAGGTGAAATGCTCGCCTGCAAGGTAGCCGTGTTCTTTACAGACAGAGTAGGTCGGTGATAGTGTGTAGTACGGCAGGCTGTAATTCTCTGCGATCTTGCGTACCAGTGCTGCGGCGGCTTTCCAGCCCGGCAGCTTCTCACCTAAGAATGCATGGAATACCGTTCCGGAGGTATAAAGAGTCTGAAGTCCGTCCTGAATATCCAGTGCATCGAAAATATCCGCCGTATAGCCAACCGGAAGATGGGAGCTGTTTGTGTAGTACGGTGTATCACCCGGCTCGCCGGCTGTGATGATATCCGGATACTGCTCTTTGTCGTGTTTTGCCAGACGGTAGGTCGTGGACTCTGCCGGTGTTGCCTCCAGGTTGTAGAGATCTCCGTACTCTTCCTGGTACATCACCAGTCTGTCACGCATATGGTTCAGCACTTCTTTTGCAAAATCCTGCGTCTCCACATGAGTAAGGTCTTTGCGAAGCCATTTTGCATTGAGTCCGACTTCGTTCATACCGATCATACCGATCGTGGAAAAATGATTTGCAAAAGTTCCGAGGTAACGTTTTGTATAAGGATACAGTCCTTCGTCCAGCAGTTTGGAGATCACATCTCGTTTGATCTTCAGGGAACGGGCGGAAATATCCATCATACGATCCAGTCTCTTATAGAAATCCTCTTTTGTCTCGGACAGGTAAGCGATTCTCGGAAGGTTGATCGTCACAACGCCCACACTTCCGGTACTCTCTCCGGAACCGAAGAATCCGCCGCTCTTCTTACGCAGTTCACGCAGATCCAGACGCAGACGACAGCACATACTTCGTACATCGCTCGGCTCCATATCGCTGTTGATATAGTTTGAAAAATACGGTGTACCGTATTTGGATGTCATCTCAAATAACAGGCGGTTGTTCTGTGTATCGGACCAGTCGAAATCCTTTGTGATCGAGTAAGTCGGGATCGGATACTGGAAACCGCGTCCGTTTGCATCGCCCTCGATCATCGTCTCAATAAAGGCACGGTTGATCATATCCATCTCTTTTTTGCAGTCTTTATAGCAGAAGTCCTGCGGCTTGCCGCCCACGATCGCCGGAAGCTCGGCAAGGTCAGCCGGAACCGTCCAGTCCAGTGTGATGTTGGAGAATGGTGCCTGCGTCCCCCAGCGGCTCGGTGTATTTACGCCGTATACAAAAGATTCGATGCATTTCTTGACTTCCAGATAGTCCAGATTGTCCACTTTGACAAATGGTGCCAGATACGTGTCAAAAGAAGAAAATGCCTGTGCTCCTGCCCATTCATTCTGCATGATGCCGAGGAAATTGACCATCTGATTGCAAAGTACGGACAGATGTTTGGCCGGTGCCGATGTGATCTTGCCCTCAATGCCGCCAAGTCCCTCTGTGATCAGCTGTTTTAAAGACCAGCCTGCACAGTATCCGGTCAGCATCGACAGATCATGGATATGGATATCGGCATTCCGGTGTGCATGAGCGACCTCATCATCGTAAATCTCAGACAGCCAGTAGTTTGCCGTAACCGCTCCCGAGTTGCTCAGGATCAGACCGCCTACGGAATAAGTAACCGTAGAATTTTCTTTTACACGCCAGTCTTCTACTTTCACATAACTGTCCACGATCTCTTTGTAGTCCAGGATCGTAGATTTCATATTGCGGATTTTTTCTCTCTGCTTACGGTACAGAATATACGCCTTTGCCACATCTGCATAGCCGGCCTGAACCAGTACATTCTCCACGCTGTCCTGAATGCTCTCCACATCAATCTTGTCGTCTTTGATCTTTTTCTGGAAATCAGCAGTCACTCGCAAATTCAGCAGATCTACCATGTCTTTGTTATACTGCATCTGTGTCGCATCAAATGCTTTCTCAATAGCGCACCCGATTTTCTGAAGGTCAAAGTCTGCGACTTCGCCGTCCCTTTTTACTACCTTAAACATATATATTATCTGCTCCTTCCGCATGATTATCGTCTTTCGCATCCACCTCCCGGCAGATGCTGTCAGGAACTTATTCTAGCAGATTATTGTTTGCGAGTCAATGCAAAAAATACTATATCTTGGATTGTATTTTAAAAATACATACAAGATATAGTATTTTGTTTGTGTGATTTCTGACTTTTTAATATGCAACTTTGCCGTAAATCTCCGCCGGAACAAAGGCTTTTACGTAGATTCCGTCGCCCCTGTACTCCTCTTCCAGAAGCTGTCCTTTTGCCCGTACAATCTGGATCAGACCGGCCTTTTCATACGGAAAAACACGCTCTAAAAGGATACTTCTGGCACGCAATATCTTCTCCAGCTCGTCCTTCAGATCATCAAGCCCCTGCCCTGTTTTTGCGGAAATTTTTAAAGTTTTGTCCGCTTTCATGTCTTTTAAAATTTCCGGATTTTCAATACGGTCCTGCTTGTTGAACAGCGTCAGGATCGGCTGATCCTTCACACCGAGATCTTTTAATGTCTCATAAACAACATGCATCTGTTTTTCCTTCTGCGGATTGGACGCATCCACCACATGGATGATGATGTCCGCATACTTTGCCTCTTCCAGCGTGCTCTTAAAGGCCTCGATCAGATGATGCGGCAGTTTGCGGATAAACCCGACCGTATCCGTCAGAAGAATATTCTGACCGCCCGGCAGTTCCAGAAGGCGTGTCGTCGGATCAAGGGTTGCAAAGAGCTTATCTTCCTCCAGAACACCGGCATCTGTCAGTGTGTTGAGCAACGTGGACTTGCCAGCATTGGTATAACCGACGATCGCCGCAACCACCATCTGGTCTTTTTTTCGTTTGCTCCTTATCAGCTCACGGTGCTTCTGCACCTGTGCAAGCTCTGCCTTGAGCTGTGAAATGCGGGCATGGATCAGTCGTCTGTCCATCTCCAGCTTTTTCTCACCCGGTCCTCTCGTACCGATACCGCCTCCGAGTCTGGAGAGCGAATTGCGAAGTCCGACCAGCCTTGCCGCACGGTAACGCAGCTGTGCAAGCTCAACCTGAATATTTCCCTCGCTTGTGTTGGCTCTCGCCGCAAAAATATCCAGAATGATCAGCGTACGGTCCATGACTTTGCAGTCCAGCTCTTTCTCCAGATTATTAAGCTGTGCCGGAGAAAGCTCGTCATCGCAGACAATGCCGGTCGCTCCCAGTTCCTCCATCAGAAGGGCGATCTCCTCGATCTTTCCTTTTCCGACATAGGTGCCCGGGTGGATCTTTTCACGATTCTGGATCACCCTTCCGACCACCAGTGCCCCGGCTGTCTCACAAAGCTCTGCAAGTTCATCCAGAGATTCTTCCACATCTTCCGAAAAACTCTCCTGAACGCCGACCAGGATCACCCTCTCTTCCAGTTCTTTCATGTCATATGGCTGCATAAATGATCCTCCTTCTGCATAATTATCTGGTCTTCAGGAAATTATTTTCCCGGATACCCGCCTCGTCCGCAGGATAATTTTTCACATATTCTGCTGCTTTTTCTTTTGCGGTCGCAAAATCCAGCTTCTTTTCATAGACAACAATCTCGTTAAAATACAGATCCTGTTTTCCTTTGTCGTTTGAAAGTGCCAGGCCTTTTGTGATGTTTTCCAGGGCACTGTCATAATTTTCATCCGCAATATCACACAGTACCATGCCATTGTATGCCTCCGGTGTCTCACCGTATTTGTCCATGTACTGCTGATAAAGCTGCCTTGCGTGTGCGGTGTCATCCTGTTTCATATAAGTTCTGCACAGAAGCATGGTCGAACGCTCATCCATGCTGTCTGCCATTTTATTCAGCTCTGTCTTTGCATCGTCATAATCGCCAAGAAAATAATAAATTCTCGCTTTCTGGTAGATATCTTCAGAATCGTCGCTGTTGATTGCCAGAGCCTGCTGAAGATAAGCATCCCCCTCTGCGGAAAGATTCTTGTCATCATAACATTCATAAATATTCAGAAGCAGATCGTAGTCCTGCGGAGATAATTTGACCGCAGTCGTAAAGTCCACACCTGCTTTATCCTTCTCATCCAGCTCCATATAGCACAGTCCCTGAAGATAATAAGCATCTGCACTGTCCCCGAAGGTCTGGATCGTATCACAGACTTTGGCTGCCCCCTCGTAATCGCCGGACTGATACAGTGCCGTTGCCTTGTACATCAGAATATCTTTCCTCACATCTTTCTGCTTCTCTTTTGTCAGATCCACTGCACGGTCAAACGCCTCTACCGCCTTGTCGTATTCTCCAAGTGCCATATACGCCATGCCGCTGCCGCGGTAACTCTCCACGAGATGCTTCCCTTCCTGCTCTGCAGAAGAAAAGCTGGTCAGTGCCTCCTCATAATTGCCGCTGTTTATCTGTTCCATTCCCTGATCTATATAGTAAGTATCCTGCCCAAGCAGACTGCATCCGGTCATGGAAAGAGCTGCCGCTGTCAGAATGATCGCAAATCTTTTCTTCATAAGTATACTCCTCATCTATGTTTCTTTTCGTCAAAAAACCCTCTACAGTATAGCATTTGAAAAGCCGTACTGTAAAGGGTCGTTATAAAATGTCAGGGGCAAACTTTGTATCTGTAGTTTGGCTGTATGAAAATTTTTAAGATATTTTTTCTGTTCAAAAGCTTTTCTGGCTGTTTGAGAAACGGAAATAGTTTCCGGAATTGTCATCGGAACCGCCGTAATTATACGGATCCTGTCCCTGGTTCTGATCCTGACTTTCGTCACTGCCGGACTGCAGGCTGCTTCCGCTTGTGCTGCTGTCCGCTTTTCCGAGGGTGACGGTAACGTTTTTTTCCGTATAACCATTGCCATCCGGTACCTGTAAGGTTACTTCTACTTCTTCGCCTGCTTTATAGTATTCCAGACGACTTTTCAGTTCGCTGATATCGCTGACGGATTTGCCGTCAAATGCAGTAATGATCGAGTTTGCTGTGATACCTGCCTGCTCTGCTGCCCCGCCTTCGGTTACCTGTGACACAAAGACACCGGACGGAATGCCATAAGCTTCTGCTGCCTCATCACTTACACCGGTGCCGGAGATGCCAAGGCTGGCCTTTTCGTCATCGGAAACTTTCGTTCTTGTCGTCTCATTCATCAGCTCTTCGATCGTATCATATGCATCATTCATGGAGATTGCATAGCCCATACCTTCTACTTCTGTGGAAGCCAGTTTTGCAGAGTTGATACCGACAACCTCACCGTTCATGTTCAGCAGTGCACCGCCGCTGTTTCCAGGGTTGATAGCCGCATCGGTCTGGATCAGGCTGATACCGTCATAACTTGCCTCGCTGCTGTCTTCCGAATCCAGTGTACGGTTTGTAGCACTTACAATACCGGTTGTCACAGACTGACCATATCCAAGTGCATTACCGATGGCTACAACCTGTTCGCCAACTTCCAGTTTGGAAGAATCACCGATCGTTGCCACAGAAATCTTCGACATCGTATCGCTTGAGATGCTGGAAAGCGGAACGGCTACAACTGCAAGGTCTTTATCAGAATCGGTTCCTTTGATCGTTGCCTCATAAGTTTCATTATCTACAAAGGATACCGAAACCGTCTCTGCACCATCAATTACATGATTGTTGGTGGCGATCAGCAGTTCGCTGTCATTCTTTCCGATGATGATACCGGAACCGGCACTTTCGACTTCCTGCTGCTGAATGGAATTACGTCCGCCGAACATTCCGAAATAATTTTCCACTTCCTGAACTGATTTGCTTGTGATAGAAACGATAGAAGGCATTGCGGATTTTACAATGTCGGTCACATCCATCGTACCCTTTGAAGTTGTGCTGGAAGTTGTTTTCAGAAGACTGCTCTTTGTTGATGTCGTTGCCTGTGCCTCTGTCTGTGTGGAAGTTCCGAACAGAGCATTTACTCCCTGATAAGATCCTGCTGCAACGCCTCCGAAGAGAACGGCACTTAATGCAATGGCTCCGACTTTCTTTGCAAATTTTACCATCTTTGCATTTGGTTTTTTGTGGTTTGGTGTGTTGCTGTTGTTTTCATCAAATTCATAGTGATTGAATCCATCGTGATTCTCGTTGTTATAATTGTTGTTATCGAAGTTATACATATCTGACATAATGACTACCTCCTGTATTTGCTCATCCGCTTTTCCTTTTCGGAAACCTGATGTTTATTGTTCTTGTTCTTTATGTCTAACAGTATATCTGCGATTTGTGTTTGAAATGTTGTAAATATGTGATGAGTCTGGGGTGATTTTGTGAAGAAAGTGTGCCCTGGCGAAGACATCACTAATAGTAAAACAGTCACCGTTCTGGAGACTAAAAAAACTTCAGACAGAGTGAGGTTTCACTCTGTCTGAAGTTTTTTATAAGAAATATTATATTTTTGTGTAATACTGTCCTGATTACATCTCTGCTACTACAGTCTCGCCTGCAACTGCATCCATACCGGACATCAGTTTTACTGCCGGGCACTCATCGCCATTGGTAACGATCAGCATTGTCACGTCACGCAGACCATGTGCTGCGATTGCAGATTTGCTGAAACCGATCAGGTTGTCACCTGTTTTTACTTTATCACCAACGGTTACATATGGTTTGAAGCCTTCTCCGTTCATGCCTACCGTATCTACACCGATGTGAAGCAGTACTTCTACTCCATTGTCCAGTCTCATACCTACTGCATGGAAAGATCCGTCCATAACAACGGTGATCTCGCCGTCAGCCGGAGCAGTCAGAACTTCGTTTTCCGGGATGATTGCAATACCGTCACCCATGATCTTTGCTGAGAAAACACCATCGTTTACTTCCTCAATCGGAATTACTTTTCCGGTCAGGTATGCTTTCATAGTTTTGCCATTTGCAGCTTCTTCTGATTTTGCAGCTTTTTTCTTGAAAAATGATAACATAATTTCCCTCCTGTTGTTTCATTAATTTTCACACTACTAGAGTAAATCATATCATAGATTGCAGAGAAGTTGCAAGGCTCAATCCATTATTTGTGATATTTTCTTACTAAGTCGATGTAATGTTTTACCTGTTCCACGCATCCGTCCACACCGACACGGCTGCTGTTTACCACCAGATCATAGTTTCTGGAATCTCCCCAGGCGATCGGGCAGTAACGGTTGTGATACTGTTTTCTTCTTTTATCTTTTTCTTTCATGAAGCCCAGAGCATCTTTTTCGTTCATATTATAATATTTCATGATACGCTCTGCCTTCTGTGGCTTGTCACCACGGATAAAAATGGATACCATGCTTTCGTACTCACGAAGGATTGTCTCGGAACAACGTCCGACTACCACAAAAGACTCTCCTGATTTTGCTTTTTCTTTCAGGAAATCAAACTGCAGGTTTGCAACGTTCTGCTCCGGTGAACTGTTCAGTCCGCGAACAGTACGATACAGAAAGCGGTTCCATTTCAGTTCATCATATGCTTCGAGATCTTCACTTTTTAAATTTTTCTTTGCTGCGATCTCTTTTAACAGGTCATGGTCATACAGTGCAATGCCATAATCATCAGCAAGTTTCTGTGCGACTTCATGACCGCCACTTCCAAACTCACGTCCTACCGAAATAATTAATTGTTTTTCCATTTTGCTCAGCCCCCTTTTATAGGTATAATGTTAAAGCCAAATGATGTCATACGTGACCCTGGCATCATAAATATCTGACGTAGATCATCGCCAGAGATATTGCTACTACTATTATAGTAGCAGGAGCCATATATTTGCAATACTTTCCCCATTTAATAATATGACCTTCTCTTGCTGCGGTTGCGATACCTACAACGTTCGCCGATGCACCGATCGGTGTTGCACTTCCTCCGATATCGGTACCGATCGCCAGTGCCCATGCAAGAACAGTCAGGTTGACACCGGCTACATCGGATGCAAGATCCGTGATAACCGGGATCATGGTCGCTGCGAATGGAATGTTATCGATAAAGGCACTTGCCACTGCAGATACGATAATGATAATAGCAATCATAACAGCAATATTTCCGCCACTGACAGATCCGATAAAGCCTGCCAGAATTTCCAGAACACCTGTTTCCTCCAGACCACTTACGACAACAAACAGTCCGACAAAGAACAGCAGTGTTTTGTAATCTACTTTTTTCAGAAGTTCCAGTGCATCTTTTCCTGCCACGATCAAGGTTACGATTGCAATAGCAACACCGATCGTCGATACAGTCAGCCCCGTCTGTGCATGTGATACCAGAAGCACGACAGCACACAGGAAAATAATACAGCTTGCGATAAATCCACGTTTGTCTGTGATTGCTTCCTTCGGATCTGGATAAGAAGCATGATCTTTTTTATTTGCCCCGTTCTTTTTCAGTTCTTTTCTAAATGCAAAGTAAAAATAGATAACGACAAATACCAGGGATACGACTGCCATCAGACCAGTATTGGTAATGAAGTCGGTGAAAGAATATCCCAGGGATGTACCGATGATAATGTTTGGCGGATCTCCGCACATCGTTGCCGATCCTCCGAGATTGGCACAGAAAATTTCCGATAAGATCATCGGAACCGGATCAAACTCCAGAAGCTGTGACAGTTCGATCGTAACTGCTGCCAGAAACAGGATAACGGTGATACTGTCGATGAACATAGCCAGTACGAAAGACAGCAGCATAAACGTCATAAAGATCGGAATAACCTGATATTTTACCATCTTTGCGATTTCCATGCAGAGCCAGCGGAAGAAACCGACTTTTGCCATACCTTCTACCATGATCATCATGCCGGCGATAAAAATGATCGTCTGCCAGTTGATACCGGAAGAAGCCTCGCTGGATTCACCTGCTGCATACCAGAATCCGGTTGTAAAGAAACTCTGTAAATTCAGGGTACGCATGATCGCCCCCATGCTGTGCATACCAAGCCCAAAGACCAGAAGCAGGGTCAGAAGACCGCACGCCAGCGTGATCCACTGCCTTTCCCAGATCTCCAGAATGATCAGCAGGAACATGGCAAGGAAAATGATGATTGCTAATACTTGTGCTAACATTTGTGTTCTCCTTTTTTCACATAATCGATATCCGCACCAAAAGCTTTGCAGATATCATCTTTCGTTTGTATCAAATGCTAAAAGCCAGTCTCCTGTGCTTTTGCCCATCCTGACTGTGAATATAGGAAATCACGAGATTTCGCTTTCTGGAACAGTGCTCATGTATGCTTCTTACATTTCGTTCAAAAAAGCAGAAGCAGCCGCACCAGATCGCTGACAGGAAAAACAGCATATGCAGACGCATATTGCCATCCCGAAACTCTCTGCTCCGCTCCAGAAAAATAAGGCGACTGATCCGCCTTGTATGTACTTCATCTATTTCTGCAGACTCCTGTGCTCTTACAAGAGACATCTTCATAAGACATGTGGCTGTCTGGACAGATACCCTCTGCTGCTGAATCAACTCTGTTTTCATATGTGCCAGCCCGATCGTCGAAAAAATCAAAACTGCTACAACCACAAAAACCGGTATCACTCTTTTGCCAACTGACAGCCTCATGTCCTCACCTCCTGTAGTATGTCCGCTGTTTATCCGAAAATTCATCGTCAGTAAAGCGGACATTCACAATCCGCTTCTCTGCGTTCAAATTCCGTCATATTTTTCATAATATTTGACCGTTTTTGATGTTATTTTATTCCAGCAACAACTTTACAACTTTTTGAGGTGTTTGACAATAGATTTTTTTAAGAAAATGGTTTATTTTTTTCATATACATTTTCCATTATCAAAATCTGTTTTTTGTATATAATATATTACACGCTCTTAATCATCCCTCTAATTTCAAAAAGAATCGCCTATTATTCAATATGCAATGTTTTAGTAACATAACATTTGACATTCTCTCTCCCTGTGTTATAATCGTTACACATCTACAGCCCATCAAAAGCTATATTAGACAGGATATTGAATCTCGTCACTGATACAGCTTTTTTGCTTATACAGGCAGAAGTTACATCACATCTGATATACAGTAACAACATTTCAGGAGACATTTTATGATCACGATCACAGAAAAAACTTTGACAGGAATGACTTTCATTGACCTCTTTGCCGGCCTTGGCGGCTTCCGGCTCGCCCTGGAATCTCTGGGGGCAACATGCGTATATTCCAATGAGTGGGACAGACCGGTACAGAATGTCTATAGAGAAAATTTTGGTGACCTCCCGGAAGGGGACATCACCAAAGTGGATGAACATACGATTCCTGACCACGACATCCTCTGTGCCGGGTTTCCGTGCCAAGCTTTCTCTATCAGTGGCAAGCAGCGTGGATTTGAGGACAGCCGCGGAACTCTTTTTTTTGATGTTGCCCGGATTATACGGCAGAAACATCCAAAAATCGTATTTATGGAAAATGTAAAGAATTTTGCTTCGCATGATAACGGACATACACTTGAAGTCGTAAAAGGCACTCTTGAGGAACTTGGATACACCTTTTTTAAAGATGTCCTGAATGCAGTTGATTACGGAATTCCCCAAAACCGGGAACGTATCTATATGGTCTGTTTTCAAAATGATCTAAAGATAAAGGATTTCTCGTTTCCAAAGGCTTTTCCACTCAAAAAACATGTTGAGGATTTTCTTCTGGAAGATGAAAGCCTGGTAGAAAATTTGTACATCAGTCGACCGGATACTTATTTTAACGGCATTGCCGATACCAGTTACAGCAACAAACCGATAAGGCTCGGCATCGTCAACAAAGGTGGTCAGGGCGAACGTATCTACAGTACAAAAGGCATTGCCATCACCCTATCTGCCTATGGCGGCGGTATTTTTGCCAAGACAGGCGGATACCTGATCCATGGCAGAACACGCAAACTCCATCCCCGGGAATGTGCCAGAATCATGGGATTTCCGGATTCTTACAAGCTCTGCCCAAGTTCCAGCCAGGCATACAAACAATTTGGAAATTCTGTTGTGATCGATGTGCTGCAGCTGATCGGCATTGAGATTGGAAAGGTTCTGCCAGACTCCGAATCCTGACTTCTGATCATATCAATGCTGTAATAAATTCCTGATCTGTAAGACCCGAAGCATATTCATTTAACTTAACAGAAAAAATTACGTTTGCGTTATAGGTATTGGAAAGCTTTCTGATCTCATACCGCTCACCCCGTTGGGAAAACATGTATTCATATTCATTTAAAATAAATCTTTGATCATGATATGGCAGATCTGAAGTTATAAACAGTTTGTTTCCTTCTGTCTGTACATTACGGATTTCATAATCCTGTCTGAAAAGAAAATCTTTTACAACAGAAATCCGTTTTTTCCCAACGTCACTTGAGCCACTTCTTTTCACACGATAAGTGGCACTGATCTCAAAACACTCCCGAAATTGCCTGATCGGGATAATTTTAAATCCATTGGTGATAAAAAATTGAACACCTTTTTTTCGATAATGTGCTGCAATCCAGGCTGCAAAAATTTCCTGACCGCCCGGCATCACAATTTCTTTTCCTGCTGTCCCTGCATTTCTGTAGTCATCGAATTTCTGATTCATATATTCTATAACCATCTGTGCTGACGAATTAATACTATCTGTATTCTGCTTGCTATACTGAAATGTCTGTGTCATAATGTCCGGTAATAAAACAAACTGACCGCACTGTGCCGGGGAATGTTTCGCCTCTATATAAAAGCAAAAACCTTGTCGTGTCTCCACCAAAATATCCGGAACGGCAGAATCTGCTCCGCCTTTGTGCGTAAATCTGGCATACACGCCATATGTTTTGTTCAAAAATTCCACACAGTCCTGTTCAAACTTTTCCCATTTATTCATACTCTTCTATCATCGCCTCCTGATACGTGGCATACTTTTTTCTTTGCATCTGAAGAATCCTTCGATTCCGGGGTGGGGTTCTCCGTTTTCCTTCCATGCATGAAGCCCGTACGTTAAAACATCGTTGGAACCTGGATCCTGGCACGGATCTTTTTGCTGATCGTATTGGCAAGGATATCGTGAACTACCCATTGTCTAAAGCCAATGGGCTTCCTGCTTCGCAGACCTCGTA